>Ga0208465_1000058_pt1 | contig 37674 bp, 29 predicted proteins | sample LakMenEpi31Aug10_FD_150749 | JGI IMG/M metagenome (GOLD analysis project Ga0208465, IMG submission 150749) | Freshwater microbial communities from Lake Mendota, WI - 31AUG2010 deep hole epilimnion (SPAdes) | ecosystem: Environmental > Aquatic > Freshwater > Lake > Epilimnion/Euphotic zone ...
GGGAGACCCGGTAAACCTGAAGAAACTCCCAGGCCTGGGCTAGTCCTGGGGGGGCACGCGCTATGGTGAAGGGGATGGACGTTGCAGCGATCGCCCCATGACCCTATCTCCCCCCACCCTGGCCTGGACTGCCCTACAAAATGGTTCCGATATTCGCGGGGTGGCCCTGGAGGGCATCCCTGGGGAGGCGGTTAACCTCACCCCCGCCGTTGCCACCACCCTGGGCCAGGCCTTTGTGTCCTGGTTGAGTGACCAGTTGCAAACCCCCGCCCCGCAGCTGACCATCGCCATTGGTCGGGATAGTCGCCTATCGGGCCCAGCCCTGATGGCGGCGGCGATCGCCGGCATGGCAGCCCAGGGCAGTCGGGTGCTGGAGGTGGGCATGGCCTCCACCCCGGCCCTGTTCATGAGCACGGTCCTACCGGAGTTTCACTGCGACGGCGCCATCATGCTGACCGCCAGCCATTTACCCTTTAACCGCAATGGCTTTAAGTTCTTTACCCGGCAGGGGGGGCTCAGCAAGGAGGACATTACCGAACTGCTGCGCCGAGCCGAGGCCGGGTCCTTTCCCGATCACGCCCGCCCCGGTGCGGTGGAAAGTCGCGATTTAATCTCCGCCTACGCCGCCGACCTGGTGCAAACTATCCGGCGGGGGGTTAACCACCCCGATGATTTTGACCACCCCCTGCGCGGTCTGCACATTATTGTGGATGCGGGTAACGGCGCCGGCGGCTTCTACGCCCACCAGGTGCTTGCCCCCCTGGGGGCGGATATCCGGGGCAGTCAGTTCCTGGAACCGGACGGCACCTTCCCCAACCACGTCCCCAACCCGGAGCACCCCGCCGCCATGGCCGCCATCTGTGCAGCGGTGGTGGCCCAGGGGGCTGATTTTGGGGTGATTTTTGACACCGATGTGGACCGGGGCGCGGCGGTTGACGGCACCGGTCGGGAGTTGAACCGCAACCGTTTGATCGCCCTGATGGCGGCGATCGTCCTGGGGGAACACCCCGGTTCCACCATTGTCACCGACTCGGTCACCAGTGATGGCCTCACCCGCTTTATTGAGACCGATCTGGGGGGCATCCACCACCGCTTTAAGCGGGGCTATAAAAATGTGATTAACGAGGCCCTGCGCCTTAACCAGATCGGCCAGCCCGCCTGGCTAGCGATAGAAACCTCCGGCCACGGCGCCCTGCAGGAAAACTATTTCCTCGACGATGGCGCCTACCTGGTCAGCAAATTACTGGTGGAGTTGGCCAGGGCCCACCAGGCGGGTCGTCCCTTGACAGATTTAATTGCCCCCCTCCAGGAACCGGCGGAAAGTCAGGAGTTTCGGCTGAAGGTGCGGCTGCCTGACTTTAAACCCTACGGCACGGAGGTGATGGCACAGTTGCAGAGCTTCGTGGCCACCCAACCGGATTGGCAGGAGGTGCCCAACAACTACGAGGGGGTGCGGGTCAGTTGCACGGCCCCGGAGGAAAGGGGCTGGTTTCTCCTGCGGCTCTCCCTCCATGACCCGGTGTTGCCCCTGAACATTGAGTCCGAGGTGGTCGGCGGGGTGGCGGCGATCGCCCAGCGCCTGGCCACCTTTCTCCAGCCCTTCACCGACCTGGACATCAGCGCCCTGGGGTAGGGGCTAGTCCACCCCCGGCGCGTTTATCGGTGTACACTGTAAATAAATGTAAACATCCTGGGACCTATGACCATCGTTGATCTCGACCACATTGCGGCCCAGCTGAAAAGTCAAGACTCTAAGGATCGGATGCTGGCCCTGGCCTCCCTACGCCATGTGCCGGCGGCCCAGGCGGCACCGCTGATTCGGGAGATGATCCACGATAGCAATTTACAAATCCGTTCCATGGCGGTCTTTGCCCTGGGGCTAAAGCCGGATGATCAGTCCCTGGATATCCTGGTGAACCTGTTAAGCACCGACCCCGATTACAGCATTCGGGCGGATGCCGCCGGTGCCCTGGGTTACCTGGAGGATGGCCGCGCCCTTGGCAGTCTGGTGCGGGCCTTCTACGAAGACGCTGACTGGCTGGTGCGCTTTAGTGCGGCGGTGGCCCTCGGCAACCTGAAGGACCCCCGGGCCCACGCGGTTTTACTGGAGGCCCTGGAGAGTGAGGAGGCGGTGATGCAGCAGGCGGCGATCGCCGCCCTGGGGGAAATCGGTGACCCCGAGGCCGTCCCCGCTATCCTTAAGTTTGCCCAATCTCCGGATTGGCTGGTGCGCCAGCGTCTAGCGGAGGCCCTGGGTAACCTACCCGGACCTAAAACCGTCGCCGCCCTTCGCTACCTCGAAAAGGATAGTCACTTCCAGGTGGCTGAGGCGGCCCGACTTTCCCTGGAGCGTTTTTAGACTACTCCTCCGAGTTGGGGTCTAGCTGCCTGAGATGAATATGTTTGTACCCCAACTTAATGGCGAACTCATCTCCGGGTTTTAAATTCATTTCCTCGGTGTAGGTTGCTCCAATCACAATTTGTCCATTTTTATGCACCGTAACCCGATAAGTTGCCTCGCGACCACGGCCGTCCTTACTGGTTTCTGAGTCTAAATTAATGCCCTTAGCTTCTAGCAACGCGTCATAGAAGCTAGATAAATTAATCCTAGGCTGGCTGTCTTTAGTGAAGCTGTAATAACCACATTCCTTAGCGGTTTCACGCTTGGTTAAGTGGGCAAGTTCCTTCACTTTTTGTAGGAGTGCTTTTCCCGTCAGTGGGACCGGTTTTTCTGCCATGATCAAAGGGATTCCTTGTTAATCAACTAGGAAGGCCAGGGAGACGATTAGGATTATCTACCTCTAGGCACCGCCCATTATAGTCATGGCCTTCAGTTCTGTCACAGAAAATTTTCTAAAGACTGGTTTAGCACTTTATAGCGGTTCTCGGTTCAATCAGATACCGTTTTTTTTCGGCTTCAACTCCCCTAGTTTTTTGTCTGCTAAACTCCACCCTTTAGCCCCCCAAATTATGCCCTCCGGGCCGCGGCGCCAGGTGGGGTTTGGGGGGTTCGCCGTGTAGTTCATTTAAAAAAACGATGCCAGGGGTTCCTGGCATCGGTGGTGGGTTTAGGAGAAGAGACCCCTGGCTTTACCGCTGGAGACGGGCTAACTTTCTCGCAACTGCTCCAGGACAGCCTGGTCCTCCATGGTGGAGGCATCACCGGAGATCGCCTCACCACTCGCTAAACTACGCAGAAAACGACGAATGATTTTACCGGACCGGGTCTTGGGTAGGGCATCGGCAAACTTGATTTCCCCCGGTCGGGCAATAATGCCAATTTCACTAACGACGTGATCCTTGAGTTCCTGCTTGAGCTGATCGCTGGGGCTATAGCGACTTTCCAGGGTGACGAAGGCAAAAATATCCTCCCCCTTAATGTCATCCTTACGGCCCACCACCGCCGCCTCCGCCACCGCCGGATGGGAAACCAGGGCCGATTCAATTTCCATGGTGCCCAGGCGATGGCCGGAGACACTAATCACGTCATCCACCCGGCCCATTACCCAGAAGTAGCCATCCTCGTCCTTACGGGCGCCATCGCCGGCAAAGTAGAGGTAATGACCATCCCGGGGGGGGATATGCTCCCAGTAGGTGCTGCGGTAGCGTTCATCGTTGCCATAAACCGTGCGCATCATGCTGGGCCAGGGATATCTAATTACCAGGTAACCCCCTTCGTTAGGGGCCACCGGGTTACCCTCCAGATCCACCACGTCCGCCAGAATCCCGGGGAAGGGCAGGGTGGCGGAGCCCGGCTTGGTGGCGATCGCCCCCGGTAGGGGGGTAATCATAAACCCACCGGTTTCGGTTTGCCACCAGGTATCGACGATCGGGCAACGCTCCCCACCAATCACCCGGTGGTACCACATCCAGGCCTCGGGATTAATCGGTTCCCCCACCGTGCCTAACAACCGTAGGGAAGAGAGGTTACGGGCCTTGGGTAGGTCATCCCCCAGCTTAATAAAGGTGCGAATGGCGGTCGGGGCGGTATAGAAAATCGTCACCCCGTACTTTTCCACCACATCCCAAAAGCAACCGGGGTTAGAGGGGCGGGGCACCCCTTCGTACATGAGACTGGTGGCCCCATTGGAGAGGGGACCGTAGACAATATAGCTGTGGCCGGTAATCCAACCAATATCGGCGGTACACCAGTAGACATCGGTGTCCTTAATATCAAAGGTCCACTTAAAAGTCATGTGGGTGTAGAGGTTATAGCCACCGGTGGTATGGACCACCCCCTTGGGTTTGCCGGTGGTGCCGCTGGTATAGAGAATAAACAGCATATCCTCCGCCTCCATGGGCTCCGCTGGGCAGTCGGCGGAAGCGGCGGACTGTAACTCATGCCACCAGTGATCCCGGCCCGGCACCATGGTCACCGCCGCCTTAGTGCGCTGCACCACCAGCACATGCTCAACGCTGGGCACACTATTCTCGGCTAGGGCCTCATCCACCGCGGCCTTCAGGGCCACCACCTTATCTTTACGGAAGCCCCCATCGGCGGTAATCACCAGCTTAGCCTGGGCATCGTTGAGGCGATCCTTCAAGGCCTCCGCACTAAAGCCGCCAAAGACCACGGTATGGGGGGCGCCAATGCGGGCGCAGGCCAGCATGGCAATGGCCGCCTCTGGGATCATGGGCATGTAGATACCCACCCGATCGCCCTTTTTTACCCCCAATTGCTTCAGGACATTGGCAACCTGGCACACCTCCCGGTGCAACTGGGCGTAGGTCAGGGTACGACTGTCTCCGGGTTCGCCTTCCCAGATCAGGGCCGCCTTATTACGACGCCAGGTGCTCAGGTGCCGATCCAGGCAATTGTAGGAAATATTTAGCTGGCCACCGACAAACCACTGGGCAAAGGGGGGCTGCCAGTCTAGAACCCGTTGCCAGGGTTTGAACCAGTCTAGTTCCTGGCTGGCCAGGTCAGCCCAAAACTGCTCAGGATCCTTTTCGGCTTTGGCCGCCAGAGCCTGGTAATCAGCCAAGCTTTTAATGGCGCAGCCCTCGGTAAAACTGGCGGGGGCGGTAAATAGCCGGTTTTCACTTAAAACGGATTCAATCGTGGGGGTAGCCATAGGACTTGCTCAATCTCTTCTTGAAACATACGTTTTTTTAGGGTCTCTTTGCTTAACCTGTAGGGTTTCTTTAAGGAGTTGGACAGGACATGGACTCCATCCAAGCAGCTCAGGTCCGTCAGTTGGCGGAAAATTGAGATCCGACATACCACAATGGCAAGGGTGTGGGAAAAATAGAGAAGAGAGGCGGTCTACCGATTTGTCCCCCTTGAGTTAGGGGTGGTCTTCTTGAGAAGTAACTGGCAAAACCTGTGTCCGATCCCGATTGGTTAAAACAAACAGAGCGGACTCTACTGCTGGGGGCTGGTTTAGGTACGGCGGCCTCCGTGGCTGGACAAAATGCCGCTTTGGCCTACGCACCCCTGACCGCCCTGGTCGCCCTGGGGCTCTGGCAACGCCAGCGCATCGCCGCTGAGTTACTGGCCGCCCAGGCTAGCTTGAAAGACCGTCAACAGCAGTTAGATCGAGAGTTAAGCGGTTTGGCTCAGCAGGTTACCGCCCTGCCCGCCCCAGAGGTCTTGACCAACCTCCCCCGATCCCTGGAGGAACGGGCCCAAAAACGCCACCTCCAGTTCGTCGCCGAGTTTAAAGAGCTGCGGCAGGCTCTCTATGGGCAGACTGAAGCCCTGCGGCAGGATACCCTCATCCGGGTAGATCAGGAAATTGGTCAGCTCCGCGATCGCTATACCGCCCTCTCCCGTAACCTCCGCCAACTGACTGGCCAGCTCGGTCAGATGGCTAGCCGAACCCAGGTCGAGCTTTTAGAGCGACAGTTATCCCAAATTAGCCGCCATCTGGGCCAGCTCGCCCCCCTCCTAACTGACCAGGAAACCCCCTTGCCAGGGAGTGAACCCGCCGCCGAACCCCTACTCCTGGAGCCAGGGGCCTGGGCTATGCCCCAGAACCTGAATAACCTGATCGCCTATGTTAATCTCCTGCGCCGCCAACAATGGAGATTGGAGCAAGCCCTGGGGCAGATCTCCCCATCCCCCGGTGGCGAAGGTCTAGAACCCCAGGATCGCAGGGAACTGCAGCGGCTTCTGGCCCTGATTAACCGCAGTCGACAGGCTACCCAGCGCATTTATGAGCTGTTGGGACCCCTGGCCGATCGCCTGGGCTACCTGGAAGAGGAGGTCAGACGCCTGCGATCGGAGTTCAGGGCTTCCCCTGGCGGCTGGATGCTGGATTTTTCCACAGACCAGTCCCCCCCGCCCGCCCCCCTGGCCAGCACCGCCGCCCTGCACCAGGCCTTAGCCCAGGCAGAAGGACGGGTGATCCTGGTCTGGCCCTGGAACCATCACAGCACCCTGGACGAGGCCTTGCTAGATCGTTTTAGACAATTTCTTGAGCGCGGTGGACAGCTGGCCCTGGGCTGGTGTCACCCTGGAGACCAACAACGGGGCCGCTGGGTTGAGGCCATGGCCGCGGACCGACCCACCAGCTCAACTGCCCTGGCCAACCTCCGCCAGTTACTCCCCCTGCGCCAGGCCCACGGCGATTGTCTACAGTTCAAGGTGATCGGCACAGCGGAGCGCTATCTGATCTGCGATAGCGGCCCTCAGGGCCACCCCGATCGCACCTACGCCATCCTTAGCCTGCAAACCCTGAGTACCCTCAGCGCCGTGGTTCCAGGCGTTGAGGCGAAACTGCAAACCACCCACCCTCAAATTGTACAGGCCCTGATGGAGGCGTTTGACCACCCCCGCACCGATCTAGAGGATGCTACGGCACTCTTTAACCGGGCCACCACCTACCATGACCTAGGCGATCGACCCCGGGCCATTGATGACTACAGCCGCCTGCTGGATCGCCATCCCCACCATAGTGTGGCCATTAACAATCGGGGGGTAGCCTACCAGGAGCTGGGGTTGGTGGATCGGGCAGGTCTAGATTTCAGCACCGCCATCCTCCAGGCCACTGACCCGGTGATTGCCTACGGTAATCGGGGATGGCTACAGCTAAGCCAGCAGCGCTACGCGTCGGCCATCAAGGACTTCAGCCAGGCGCTAGCATTGCAACCCCAGTTGCCCCTGGCCTATCTCTACCGGGGCCGGGCTCAGCAGCAAGGGGGCAACTGGGCGGCGGCCCTGGCGGATTACCATCAGGCGATCGACCAATTACCTACCTACGGCTTGGCCTATGCCTATCGTAGTAGCGCCTACGAAGCCATGGGGGACCGGTCAAGGGCCATGGCAGACCTGCGACAGGCCAGAGCCCTGCTCCAGGTTCAGGGAGACCGGCGCACCCTGGCGATAGTTACCCGTAAGCTCCAAAGTCTAGAGCAGACAATGGCCTAATCGCTTCTTCCATATAAGATATGAGTTAGCGCCACCTTCCCCTAGGCTGTTACCTGTCGGGCGCCCTATGGCGAAATTTAGATAGACATGTTAGGTTAATCCAGACCATAGATACCACGCTTAATCCAGCTCTAGCTGGAGCGGAGGACCCAATTTCTGGGGCTTATCCTGAGGGGATCCGTCCTCCCCCAGGAAGGGGATCTCTCACTCCTCGCCCGTCAGCTAACTCCGTCAGCATTGAGAGAGAACGTACTGGATAGCTTTTTCCTCGCTTCCGTAGTTCTCCGGCTTAGGCCCCCAATACCGATAACTACGATCAGCAACACTGGGTTAACCAACACTTGGCTAACTATGTTGATCGCAGCCCAATCCTATCGGCATTAATAACACCGTAACGGAGATCGACCATGGCAAACTGGCCTGAGATCACGGCCTTTACTATTTTTTTTGGCGTTCTAGTTCTGATTATTACTGAACGTATACACCTAACCATTGCCGCCTTTTTAGGGGCGATGCTACTGATCTTTCTCCATGTACTGACCCTGGAGGAGGCGATCAGTTACATCGGCAAGAGTCACGCCACCCTGGCCCTCTTCTTTGGCGTCATGGTCATGGTGAGGGCCTTTGAACCCACTAATATCTTTGCATACCTGGCTACCCAGATGGTCTTCAGGGCCAGGGGCGAGGGCAAACGACTGCTGTTAGGCATTGTGGCGATTACCACACCGATCTGCGCCGTTTTACCCAATGCCACAACGGTGATGCTGCTGGCTCCCCTGATTCCCCCCATGGCCCAGGAGATCAATGTTAACTTTGTGCCCCTATTGATTTTGATGGTGTTCGTCGCCAATAGTGCTGGTTTGCTTACCCTGGTGGGGGATCCAGCCACCTTTATTGTCGGTGACGCCATTAACCTGAGTTTTTTAGATTACCTACTTAAGCTTAGCCTAGGAGGGGTGGTGGCCCTGGCGACCATCGTGGCGCTGCTACCGATTCTGTTTCGACCGATCTGGAACACCAAGCTAGCAAACCTCGATCAGCTACCCCATCCGGTGATTAACCATCCGCGCATGTTAGCCCTGGGGGGGGTGATTATCGCCCTGGTGTTGGTCCTCTTTGTGGTGGGTGAAAGTTTGCCGATTCCGATTTCACCAGCGGCAGTCGCTTTGTTGGGCGCGGCCCTTTGTCTTCTGCTCACCCACCACAGTGGCATTGACTCGGTGCAGCCCATCCTCCGGGATGTGGACTGGAGTACCTTGGTCTTTTTCATGAGTATCTTTGTGCTGATTGGTGGCCTGCAGCACACTGGAGTGATTAGCCATGCCGCCGACGGCCTTACCTTCATCCTCGGTAAAAATCTGATCCTGGGAACCCTACTACTGCTGGTTGCCACCGGATTACTCTCCAGCGTGATTCCCAATATTCCCCTGGTGGTGGCCATGGTGCCCATGCTGAAGGAATACCTGGTTACGGCTAACCTGGCGGGGCCAGAGCTACTTTCCCAGGGGTTTGCGGGTCAGGTACCACCCGAAACCTTTCCCCTGTTTGCGGCGATGATGTTCGGTGCCACCCTGGGGGGCAATGGTACCCTGGTGGGGGCCTCTTCCAATATCGTGGCCGCCGGGATTGCGGAGCAACACGGTAAGTCGATTTCCTTCCAAACCTTTCTGGCCTACGGCCTACCAATGATGACCCTGCAGTTGATCACCATTGCTGGCTTTGTAGCGGTCAGGTTTCTCTTTTAGCACCGTCATCGGTAGGGTAAGGGTTCGAGCCCCGCCCTGGTACACTGGGCTACGGCTATTAATATCGAACACCTATGCTGAAAAAATCCCTGATCGCTGGTCTGAACCTGGGGCTGCTGTTGCTGACCCTCCCCGCCTGTGCCCCCTCCAATCCGGTGGCGGTGCCAGACACCAGCCCCGCTGTGGAAACCGTGGAGGGGCGTTCCGCCTACAGTGAAGTCCCCCTACCCCCTGAGGATCAACGGCTTGGAGCCGATCCTCAACAAATTGCCTTGAATGCCTTTGGCCTGACGGACCCAGGGGAAGGTAACTTTAGCCAAACGGTAGAGGTGGTGGAACAAACCCCAACCGAGACAGTGCTCACCCTACTCCAGACCGGCCGGCCTGACGATTCCGTAGAGGGCATGCGCTACCGGATGGAATTTGAGGCGAAGGGGGCCAAGTGGCAGTTGGTGTGGGTTGGTCGCCAGGTGAGGTGTCGTCCAGGCCGTGGTTCCCAGGAGTGGTCCACTGACCTCTGTAGCTAATCGGAACTGCCCCCCGGGAGACTCAACAGAATGCTGACAAACCCGCTGTCTCCAGGGCGATATATGCTTTCTTTGACAGATCTAACTATGATCACAGTCTATGATCACGGTCATAGTAGCACCGGCTGACTAACACCGGCGGTCCTCCCTATAGCGGTTTTCGATAGAGCGAGACACCCAATTGCTCAGTCCTACCGCCCAGTGGCTGGCCGTTAGGGTTTCACGCTGTACCCCCCTTGATAAGGGGGCAGGGGGGGTGATCATATCGCACTTCACCCGAGTGAAATCCGCTCTGAACGGCCCCAGAGACCGAGTTGCTGGGGCCGTTCAGAGCGCGAGGAGCTAGACTAATTTTTCAAACATAATGTCTCAAAATCATTGACACATTCCGCGAGGTGCAGCCGTAAAGCGGATCCTCTGGGAGTGGGTAGGGCCTGCTTTGTCACTCAATCAACTTTCTCGGTGTCTTGAACGACATCACCACTACCATAGGTCTGCCAATAATCTGGCTTAGTATCAGACCTACCAATGCACCAGTTATAAATCTCCAACATTTTTTGACTCCGAACCTCCCAGGAATAGTATTGCAGTGCGTGCTCGTGAGCCGCCTTTCCTAGCCTGACAACCTCATCCGGATGGGCAACTAAATGTTCAAGGGTAACTTGATACTCATGGGTGAGATGGGAAAAATCACCCATGGCAATTTTCACCCCTCGATCAGTATCAATGAAAGTAGCTGGTCCGCCGTAGTCTACAACCACACAGGTTAAGCCCACAGCCATGGCCTCTAGAATCACATTTCCTCCCAACTCTCGAATTGAGGGAAAAGCAAAAATATCCGCCTGTTGCATGACTCGAGCAAAGTCATCATAGGGAACTGATCTCAAAAACTCTACACAACCTTCCAGTCCATAATCTTGAACAATTTGCTCTAGCCTGGGCCGTTCTGGACCATCTCCGATTATCACCAAGCGATGGCGTTGTAAAATAGGACTATTGGCAAAAGCCTGTAGCACGACCACTGATTGCTTGTAGGGCACCAGGCGTCCGGCAAATAAAACCGTCATGCGATCGCTACGCTTACGCTCAACCATAGGGAACAGGTTGGGATCGTATCCATTCTCTGGAAAATTGATCGCCTTACTTCGGCTTGAGACCGGCAGGTCATTAATGGTATGAGCATGGGCTGCCAAAATAGCCTTAGGCTTCTTGTAGGTGGGACGATAATAGGGAAGAAGTCGATAAGCTTCCCGCAGGTAAGTTATGTGTTCTTGCTCTCGCTTTAATTCCTGAGTAAACTGTCGAGGCCAGGGCAGCCCCCCGTTAAGGGGACCAATCACGAAAGGAATTGGGCATTTACTAGCCATATAACTAGGCGTGGTTGGCGTCATCGGGGTAAGCCGATGGACCACGTCAAATTGACCGTTACGCAAATCAGCCTTAAACCGATTCCATACTGCCCGCTCGAAGGCAAGATGGGTCGGATAGTTGACCAGCATTTGTATGCTCCAACCGACGTCCTTACCTTTCCGCAGGAACCGCCCTAGCTTATCCATGAGGGCAGCAACGTTTTCAGTATCAAAGTAAACAACCTCAGCATTACCCAACCCTTCCTTATCAATCGCAGGTTTATTACGAATTTGGGTAGCTAGCACTAACTTTACGTGTTGCGATATACTTCGAGCGAACTGGTAGCCTAAAAGAGGCAAGGAAGGCATGTTTGGATTACAGGTCTCAGCCAGCATCAAAACCCTTAAGGGTTGGGCTGAAGGCTCTGTGGCATGGCGAGCCTGCTCAGAAATATTAACGTTCATAACCTTATAAATAACTTTGCCAAGAATTTTATCAGAATTAAGTGAATGGGAGCTACGTAGACCTGTCAGCCAAACGACTGATCCTAGGTAAAACGCAATATCTCCATACTTTCAGGAACAACCTCAAATCATTTAGTAAATCTTTTCCTGGGGAAAATGATGTTGTCTCTTAATACTATAACGGTTCTTGAACTGAGCAGGTGTGATCCCAGTGGTGTGGCCATCAACGACATCATCCGGTCTACTAAAAGTTCCGGCTGTTGACGACTGCTACTGCTAATCCACTGGAGTCCTGGGACCTTACCAATTTGCCTGGTCCAGGTTCGTGCAAGCCCCCCCGCTTCCCCACCCTACTGACAGCAGTGGGGATTAATTAACCACAGTCAGACCCCTGGTTAGCCATGAGGGTTCATCTCGATCAATCTATAGCCCCAGCCCCCGCCAGGGGGCTAGGGCGCTACCGGAGGATGAGGGCGACCTAGTCCCCCAGCAACTGCTGGGCCCGGGCCACAAAGTTGGCGGCGGTGAGGCCATTTAAAGCCATGATCTGGCCGGCGGTGGCGGTGGTTTCGCCCCGCTTCCAGGCAAACACATCCCGGGGTAGGGTACTGCGCAGCAGCAGTGGTTCTAGCATGGCACTGGAGCCACCGGTGACCCCAATCAGGGCATCACCGCCAAACAACCGTTCAAAGCCCGCCCCATCCAAAAACTCCCCATCCGGTTCACTACAGAGGTCCCAGGCGACATCGCTGGGGCGGTAGAGGCGGCGAGGGCTAACCACCGACACAATCCGACTGCCCACCCCCAGCTCCGCCAGGTGGGCGGCGGCCTCAAACACCGGCAGTAGGGTCATGTCGCCGATCACCGCAAAGACTACGGTTTGGCTACCCGGTTGGCTGGCCAACTCCACCGCCCCCTCCGCCAGGGCCTGGCGAGTTTGGGCAAAGCTGGTGCGAATCGGCAGGGGCGACTTACTGGCGGTAATCGGGATGCCCTTGTTGCGGCTGGCCAGGGCCCAGTCGTAGCAAACCTGAATGCCATTGGCATCGGTGGGAAATAGGGGGAACACGTTGCCATTGCGCATCATGGCGGCAAAGTAGTTTTCCACCTCGGGGCGCTGGTGGGTCCAGCCATTGCGGCCCTGCTCCAGGGCGCCAGCGGTAAACAGGGTGACAGTGGCGGGGGTGGGGCGGCGCAGCTCCGCCATGGCCTGGGTGACGGTTTGCCAGATGGGCAAGCCGTTGATCGCAAAGGACTCGTAGGAGCACCACAGGCTGCGGGCCCCAAACAGGGCCTGGGCCGCCGCCAGCCCGGCACAGGCATCTTCGCTGAGGGGTTCGTAGACCTGCCCCTGGGGTTGCTGGAAGTAGGTGGGGTCAGGGGTGGGGTGGATGATTTTCAAGGCCTGGTTAATGTTGTTGATGCCGGAGGCGGCGTTACCGTCCGCATTGGTGACCACAAACTGGGGGTCCTGCTGCCCCACATGGCCCACCAGGACCCCCATGGCGGTGGTGGCCACCTGTTTGTCGCCCCCCACGGGAAACTCCGTCAGGGGCAGGTTGGCCAGGTCTGGCAGGGGCAGGGTGGTTTCGGTAACGGCGGTTTGGGCGGCGGGCCCGCCCATGGCCCGCTCGTAGTTGGTGCGCACCAGTTGCCAGGCGGCGGGGGACAGAGCCCGTTCCTCCAGGGCCTTCGCAATATAGTCCCGAGTGAGGGAGTCGCCGGGGTAGAGGTTGTGGGACTGGGCCCCCCGCTTGTGTACCCCCGCCCCCTTGAGTTGCTTGACGATCAGCACCGTCAATTGCCCCCCCAGGGCCGATCGGGCCGCCTGGTCCGTAGCCTCCAGCACCGCTTTGGTAAAGGCCAGCCGCTGGGGGAAGGAGAAGGCGGTGCTATCCACGTAGTCGCCGCCCTGGTGGGCATCGTCGTAGTCCTTGGCATCCACCAGGATCACCTGGGCAAAGCCGTTGCCCCGCCAGTAGTCCACCATTTTGGCATTGCTCTGGGTGGACACCATGCTGTGGTGCTCCTGGGAGTAGCCATTCCAGACCAGGATGGGCAGGAAGTTGGTCACCTGGGGGTAGGCGGTGTGGAAGTGGGCCATGCTGCTGACCACGTAGGGTTCCCCCAGGCCGCCGTCCCCAATGGTGACCGGGAACAGGACGCCGCTGTGGAGTTTGGCCCCCGCCATGGCAAAGTGCTGGCCCTGGCCCAGGGGGCCGGCTGGAGCCAGCAGGCCGGGGATTTGCCCCGAGAGGTGGCCCAGCAGACCATGGGTCTCCCGGAAGCGATCGCACAACTGCTCCACCGTGGTAATCCCCATGGCCTCCAGGGAGCGGTCTAGAAACCCGTGGCTGTAGAAACCCGGGGCATGGTGGCCCACCTCGGTGACCAGGTTTTTGTGGCCCAACATCACCAGGGCGGCGATCGCCTCGGCAATGCTGGCAAACCCGCCGGGGTGGCCCGATTCCTTACTGGCGGTCATTTGCAGGGTGAGGTAGCGGAGCGCATCGGCGGCCAGCAGGGTCTGGTACACTGCCCCGGGGTCCTGGGGGGAGCTGATGGCGGTGTGGCCAGGGGCAATGGCCGGGGCCACACCGTAGCGGTCAAACTCCGGTAATGGTGCGCCAAAATGCTGAATTCCCTGACAAAACGCCGGTGTCGTTGCCGTGTTCGCCCCTGCCATAACCTAATCCTCCACTGTGAAGAAACCGCGCCCATCTTCCCTAATGACCCCAATGGGTTCCATAGAGTTAGCCAGGGAAGGGAAGGAGCGCCTTCTCCATCCTATTTGATTTGATGGTCCGGATACACAGACCCCGAGACCACTTCCAAGCCATGGCACGAGGCTGGCGCATCTGGAGAAGGGCTGGTAACCAGCTCAGAAGGGTGATCAGGGCAATCCTGGCGGACCCACAGCCAGGGTAACCATGGCCAACCCCGATGGTTTTGTTCCATACCGAGATCCCCCCAGGGGTTTGATATTCTCTAGGGGACAGGCTTAGAATCGGGGCAGTTGACCCCCCACCTCCCCCCGGGCTTGACCATCCATCGGCATCACCATCGCAAACGGGCAAAGCCATGATTCTTGACGATCAACACTACGACGTAATTATTGTCGGCACCGGTGCCGGCGGCGGCACCCTGGCCCAGCGGCTGGCCCCCTCCGGTCGGCGGATTTTGCTGCTGGAGCGGGGGGAGGCCATGGCCCTGGCGGATCAGAATGTCAGTGGGGTGGATATCTTCCAAAAGCAGCGCTACCATGCCCCGGAGGACTGGTACGACGACGCCGGGGAGCCCTTCACCCCCCAAACCCAGTACACCCTCGGCGGGAATACTAAAATCTACGGCGCCGTTCTGCAACGATTGCGGGAAAAGGACTTTGGGGCGGTGACCCTGCAAACCGGCCAGTCCCCCGCCTGGGGCCTCTCCTATGGCGACCTTGAGCCCTACTACAGCCAGGCGGAGGCCCTCTACCAGGTGCATGGCGATGGTGACCCCGATCCCACCGAGCCGCCCCACTCTGGCCCCTACCCCTACCCGGCGGTGCCCCACCCCCCCCTGATGCAGCCGGTGGTGGAGGCCCTCCAGCGCCAGGGCACCCATCCCTACCCCCTGCCCCTCTCCCTCTCCCTGCGGGAGGACGACCCCACCGGTGATGCGGAGGTGTTTGGGGTGGAACCGGCCCTCAGGTTTAGCAATGTCACCCTGAAAACCGGCGTCCTGGTTACCACCATCCTCACCAACCCCAGCGGCACCGCCGCCCGGGGGGTGCAGGCCACCCTCCAGGGGCAGACCTATATTTTCACCGCCGATATCATTGTGCTGGCGGCGGGGGCGATCAACTCCGCCGCCCTGCTGCTGCGATCGACCAGCGATCGCCATCCCCAGGGCCTGGCCAACGGCTCGGGCCAGGTGGGGCGCAACCTGATGAAGCTGCAGCTCACCTCCATTGTGCAGGTCACCGCTGAGCCCAACCCCGCCAGCTTCGCCCGATCCCTGGGCATCAATGACTATTACTGGGGCGACGACCAGTTTGCCTACCCCATGGGCCACATCCAAAACATGGGTAGCGTTTTGCAGGATGCCATCTTTGCCGAGTCGCCACCGGTGCTCTCCCTGGTGACCCGGCTGATGCCCAATGCCGGCCTGAGGCAATTGGCCACCCGCTCCATGGCCTGGTGGGTGATGAGCGAAGTCCTGCCGGACCCCAACAACCGGGTGGAGGTGAAAAAAAATAAACTCTACGTCCACTTCACCCCCAACAACCTGGAGGCCCACGATCGCCTGGTGTACCGCTGGCTCGATCAACTCAAGGCCCTGGAGGCCCAGAGCCCCCTGTTCGTCAAGTCCCAGGTCCACCCCAGGGGGCAGGCCCCGCTGTCGGTGGTGGCCTACCAGTGCGGCACCTGTCGCCTGGGGCCAGACCCGGCCACCAGCGTGCTCAACCTTGACTGCCGCACCCATGAGCTAGATAACCTCTACGTGGTGGACAGCAGCTTTTTCCCCTCCAGTTCTAGCCTGGGGCCGGCCCTGACGGTGATCGCCAATGCCCTGCGGGTGGGGGATCACCTGCTGCAACGGTTGGCCTAGGGGCGGTGGCGCTGCCAGCGATCGCCGATCAGCTGGGCCGCAAACAGCAGCACAAACAGGGGATTATTCACCAGGTAGCGGCGCCATAGTCGCCCCGGCTCCTGGATCAGCCGGTACAGCCACTCCAACCCCAGCCCCATCAGCCAGCGGGGCGCCTGGGACACCTCCCCACTAAAAAAGCTAAAGGCCGCCCCCACCCCCAGCATCACCGCTGGCAACTGCCCCGCTTGCCGGTGCATCCATTCCTCCTGCTTGGGGCAACCCAGCCCCACCAGCACCACCCGCGCCCCGGATTGGTGGATGCGTTGCCGGTCCTGGGCCTCCTCCGCCGGGCTGAGGGGGCGAAAGGGGGGGGCATGGTGCCCCGCCACCACCAGCCCCGGAAAGCGCTGCTCCAGGTGGGTGACCAACCTAATCAGCCCCGCCTCGGTGCCACCGTAGAGGTAAATCGGTAAACCAGTCTGGGCGGCCCGTTCACACCAGGCCAACATCAGGTCAGGGCCGTAGACCCGTTGGGGATGGGGCACCCCCAGCCAGCCCAAACCCCACACCAGGGGCATGCCATCGGCGGTGACCAGGGCCGCCTGGTTGACCACCGTCTGGAATGGGGGGTTAAGGTAGGCGGTCATGACCACATGGACATTGGCCGCCACCAGGTAGGCCGATTGTCGAGCCTGGGCCCAGGCCTGGATGCGATCGCAGGCCTCCCCATAGTCAGTCACATCCACCCGGGTGCCCAGAATATACCGATACCGATCCATAGCCCACCCCTACCCGCCCACATGATTGCCAGACTGGAACCGCCCTGCCGCCGTCCAACTCTCCCCGGCGGGCCAGGCTGGAGAGAGTTAGACGGCGGAGACCCCTCCATAATCACAAAAACCATACTTTCTGGCCAAAGCCCAGGAAGTATGTTAACTTAATTAACAGGTTATTGATTTTTTTGCTCTTCTGTACTCTAGGAGTTATTCCATGGAAAACAATCAAGGCAAGTTTGGCTTCGTCGCCTTCGCTGAAACCTGGAACGGTCGCCTGGCTATGTTGGGCTTTGTCATCGGGGTCGCTACCGAGTTAATCACTGGCCAAGGTATTCTGTCCCAGATCGGTTTGATGTAGATACATTGCAGGGGATGACATTGTTAGCTTGAGTGCAATTGCTCGGTGGCTAGGTCATCTCTCTTAATCGGTAGGGAGCCAGAGTACTAAGTTACTCTGGCTCCCTACACTGCTTTAAATTCACGGTTATAAATTCGCGTAAATTCGCCGGTTAGTCTCGATTTCGCCCTAGCGAGAACGGGACGAAGGCGAGGGGAAGGGGCCAGTGGGATACAACGCTTGGCCTATGGCAGGGGCAGGAGGCTACGCAGACTGTCCAGCAGGGAGCTGTCCTCCACCCATACCGATAGGGATCCGCCCTGGCAGTGAAACTCCCCCCAACCATCGGCGTTAGTGGTTACCAGCTGGGGGATGTGGCCGGTCAGATCCCAGAAGGTGGTATGGGCCTTGCCCACCTCCATCCACTTGCGGCCCGCCGGACCATCACTTAATAGCACCGCCATGGCCTGGGGATGGTCGGGGCTGCCCAGGCGGGTCCAACCGATGGTGTTGAAGTGGTCAAAGTAATCGTATTGGGGCCCATGGGCGTAATGGCGCCGGGCAAATAGGAGTTTATCCAGGATGGGGCGATGGCAGTCCAGGTGGATTTCGTACTCCTGACCGTCCCGGCCCTTGTCGGTGTAGTGGGCGCCGTAATAGTCTGCGTAGAAAATACAGGGATAACCCTCCGCCCGCAGCAAAATAATCCCGTAGGCCAGGGGCTTAAACCAGGATTCCACCACCGATTCCAGGGCCTGGAGGGGCTGGGTATCGTGGTTTTCCACCAGGGTCACCGCCAGTAGGGGCACCTGCTTCATCAGGGTGCCATCCAGGATGGTGCGCATGTCGTAGTTGCCCCCAGCCCGGCTGGCCTGGTGGAAGTTTTGGTGCAGGGGGGCATCAAATAGGCTGAGGCGGCCACCGGCGTTGCCGATATACCACAGCAGGGTGCCCAGATCGTAGGTCCAGTATTCCCCCACACAGAACAGGTCCCGCTGGGCGTGGCGCTCCAGGTGATCGAGCCAGTCGATGAAGAAGTCGCTGTTGATGTGCTTGATGGCATCCAGGCGGAAACCGTCTACCCCAATGGTGTCCAGTATCCACTCGCCCCAGTACTTTAGCTCCCCCCGCACCTCCGGGTGGTCGATGTCTAGGTCGCACCCCATCAGGTAGTCAAAGTTACCGGATTCCAGACTGACCTTATCTTCGAAGGTCTTGCCGGTGATCAGCCAGACCGCCTTAAAGTTGGGGTCGTAGCTGTTGTAGTCCACCGAGTCGAAATGCCACCAGTGCCACTTCATGCTGGAGTAGGTGTTGCCCCGCCCCGGAAAGTTATAGCCGGTCCAGGACTTGATTTTCCGTTGATCCCCCAGGGGCCGATTGCGGTTGCTGGGGTCCATGGGGGTGGCGTCAAATTCCTCCTCGTAGTCCGCCGCCATTTTGTGGTTAAACACCACATCGGCGTAGACCTGGATGCCGCGATCGCGGCAGGCCTGCACCGCCGCCCCATACTCGGCCCGGGTGCCATACTTGGTGGGCACGGTGCCCTTCTGGTCAAACTCCCCCAGATCAAATAGGTCGTAAACCCCATAGCCCACATCGTAGCCGCCGCCTATGCCCTTATGGGCCGGCGGCAACCACAGCCCCGTAATCCCCGCCTTGGCCAGGACCTCCGCCTCTTCCTGCAACCGGCGCCAGTGGCCGCCATCGGCGGGGGTATACCAGTGGAACCACTGCATCATGGTGCCATTCAGTTCAGCGGGGACAGTCCGGGGGGCAAAGCGAGCAAACTCGCTCTGGAACCATTCCGCCAGATAGCGTCGGGCGGTCTCCTTCACCTCGGGAGTTAGTTGGGTACCCAGGGCTTGGAAGCGGTCCTTAAGTTGCCGGAAGATGCTGGTCATGGGGTAAGGGAGATAGTAAGGAGACGAGGTTTATTCGTTATAGTCTCAAACTCAATGCTATTCATTGGCGCCATACTCCCGCAGGCGGCGATGGGCTTCGCGCTCCGCCAGACCCTGCTCTGGGTTTACCCCCAATGGTTGGGCAATCACGACTCCAGGGAGTTGGTGCCAAAGAGGAACATCGGCAAGGTTGGATAATCGCTGTGGAGCCATTGGTCTACTATAGCGTCAAGCCTTAGCTGTGGGGTTCCCCAAATAGCACCAGGGAACAGGTTGCCTCATCAATCACCCGGTGGGTAACATCACTCACTGTCAGACCACCAACGGTGCGTCGGCGCACCGATCTGAGCACCACCATGTCGTACTGTTGAGCTGTATCGAGAATCACCTGGGCCGGGTCATCGCTGGCAATGGTCAGGAGATCCCAGCTAATTTGAGGACCATTGTCCATCAGTTGCTTTAATTCCGCTTCAAAGCCTTGCACCTGATCCCCAGGGGCGAAGGGATCGCAAACATGGAGTAGGGTGACCGCCGCCGCATGGGTATTGGCAAAGATCTGGGCAAAGCGGGCGGTGCGGATAGACTGGGGGGTAAGGATTTTCATGGGTAGCAGGATGCGATGGATATCGATGGGCTCCGCCAGCAGGCGGGTAACCGCCACGGGGCAATGGGAGGACCAGAACACGTCATCGATCAGGGTGCCAAACAGCCGCGCGCGAAGGCCCCGTCGACTCCAGCCCATGATGATCAAGCTGGCGTCCTGCTCGCGGGCAGTGCGGCAAATGCCAGCCGGGACATCATCATCGATGCGCAGAATCGAGGTGGCAGGGGCGTTAAATTCACGACTGAGTTGCATCGCCTTGTGGAGGAACCGCCGTCCTTGCTGAATCGAGCTGAGCAACTCTGGCTCATCCATATGCACCTGAGCCCGGGTAATGACTACGGGTACCACCCGACCCCCTTCGTGGTTAGCCAGCAGGGCTGCCATTTCAATCAGGTAGCGTTGGGTCACCGGGTTATAAATCGGGACTACAACGGTAAACCCCTGGTCAGCGGGGCGATCGCCCACCTCTAAGCCCTGCTCTAGTTTGACATTGCCCGATGGCGGTGAGTCAAACCAAAGGGAATTTGACTGCGGTGGGGAAACCCGGGGGGCCATCAATCGTCCGGCAAACCGAGCCGTCAGTATCGGCCCTAAAACCGAGGTGACCAGCATCATCACAATCACGGCATTCAGGTCTAGCTCAGTGATAATTCCAGCCTGCAACCCCACCACCGCCGCCGCCAGGGTAGCCGCCACCTGGGGTAAGGACAGAGACCACATGGTCAGGGTTTGGTTCCAGCTATAACCATGCAGGGGTTTGACCACCAGGGCCGCCAGAAACTTGCTGGCAATTAGGCTAGTGGAGAGGGCCAGGGTAAACCCCAGATTGGTGGTGAGGGATTCTACCAGGATACCCACGTCCAACAGCAGGCCCATGCAGATGAAAAAGAAAGGGATAAATAATACCCCACCGACAAATTCCACCTTCTCCTTAACTGGCCCGTTACCCACCACATCATTCACCGCCAGGCCGGCCAGAAAGGCACCCACAATGGCCTCAATGTTAACCAGTTCAGAGGCAATGGCGGAGAGAAACACGGCGGCCAGTACAAACAAAAACTGGTTGCCTTCGTGATCCCCATTGCGGCGAAAGTATTGCTTGCCCAGCCAATCTAAACCAAACAAGACCACCAGGGCAAAAATCGCCAGCAGGAAGAGTTGTTTTACTACAAACTGGGCAGAAAAGTCCCCGGCTTCGGCTGATACACACATGGCTAGCACCAAGAGGGCGCCAATATCAGTAAAAATGGTGGCCCCCACCGTAGCCCCCACCGATTCCTCCCTGGCGATGCCTAGCCGCATAACAATGGGGTAGGCCAGCAGCGTATGGGAGGCCAGCAGGGAGCCTACTAAAATGGCAGCGACCCAGTCAAAGCCAAAGCTGCGGCTGAGTACAATACCCGCGATCATGGGCACGAGAAAGGTAGCGCTACCAAAGGTGAGGGAGCGGTTACGGGTTTTCCTAAAGTCCTGTAGATCAATTTCCAAACCCGCGACGAACATCAGGTAGATCTTGCCAATGTCCGATAGCAATTTTTCCACATCACCGGTTGGGTCCAGCAAACCACTCACACTGGGGCCGAGGAGTACACCGGCTGCCAGTAGACCCACTAACCCAGGCAGGCGTAGGCGCTCAAACAGAGGGGGGATGGTGACGCTAACCAACAGCAGGATGGTGAAGGCGACCAGTGGACTATCGGGCAAGGCATTTAGGAGACTATCCACGATCCTGACTCCATCGGGTACTGGGGAGATATGTTAAGGACATCACCCCAACCCCGCCAACACCTGTTCAGCCCCAGCGGTCCACCCCACAATCCCCCCCTGGGCCCGCACCATCGCCAGGGTGGCCTGTTTAAATTCCGGGAAATAGCTGGCGGTGGCGTCCTCCACCAGCAGGCACTCGTAGCCCCGGTCATTGGCCTCCCGCAGGGTGGTTTGCACACAGACCTCGGTGGTTACCCCGGCTACAATCAGGTGGCTGATGTTCTGGGTTTTCAGCAAAAACTCCAGGTTGGTGTTGTAGAAGGCCCCCTTGCCGGGTTTGGGGATCACGGTTTCGCCGGGCTGGGGCTCCAGATCGGGAATAATCGCATTGCCCGGTTCCCCCAGCACTAAAATTCGCCCCATGGGGCCGGGGTCGCCAATTTTGAGGGAGGCCTGGCCCCGCTGGTATTTGCTGGGGGGGCAGTCCGCCAGGTCTGGGCGATGCCCCTCCACGGTTTGGAAAATCGGTAGACCCAGCTGGCGGAAGGCCTGCTGCAGCCGCACCACGGTGGGCACGATGGCCTGTAGGGGGGTGACATCGTTGCCCAACACCGAGCCAAAGCCACCGGGCTCGAGAAAGTCCCGCTGCATATCAATAATTAACAGGGCCAGCCCACTCTGGGTAGGCAGGGGATAGTCGTAGGGTAGGGCTGTAATCACTGCCATGGGGTTGCTCTGAAGAAAGAAGAAAGACAGGAGAAGTAGGCTAGAGAGTGATCGGAATTTTGTGTAAATCCTCTGGCAAGGAGACCTGTAATAATGGTCTCCGACCGACTGGAGGTCATCGCTACTGGCTCTATGTGGTCTATGATTGTGCCGGTTCTTACCCTCGGTTAATGCGGGTGAACCACCCCTTTTTGAAACTCTTGATTCACACTAAAACAAGTGTGGTTGTAGATCAACAGGAGATCTTTCAAGCAGCAGGAACCGACGAGTAAATATAATAGATAATGACGGGTATGGATGACCAAGAGCTAGAGGCCCTATTCAAAGATTTAGAATCCGATCGGATTGAGCGGAAAGCGACCGATTCAGATCGGGATAAAATTCGGCAGGCTGTCTGCGCATTTGCCAATGACTTACCCAATCACCGTCAACCGGGGGTAATTTTTGTCGGAGTAAACGACGATGGCTCCTGCGCAGATCTAACCATTACGGATCATCTGCTCTTGCGGCTGACAGATATGCGCTCAGATGGCAACATTTTACCTTTTCCTGTGCTGACTGTCAGCAAAAAGACGATCGATAGTTGCAACGTAGTTGCCATAATTGTAAAACCTTCTGATTCGCCACCTGTGCGATTTAATGGGCGGGTTTGGATTCGGGTTGGTCCGAGACGAGCTACCGCAACATCAGAGGAAGAACGACGCTTAAATGAGAAGCGCCGAGCTAGGGATTTACCCTTCGATCTTCACCCTATGCCCTCCGCAACGATGGAGGATTTGAATCTTAACTTTTTCCAGCAATCTTATTTGTCATTTGTTCTAGCACCAGAGGTTTTAGAGGAAAACCAGCGATCGCTGCCGCAGCAATTGGCATCCGTTCGGTTTACCACGCCGGAACCAGAATCCTGCCCAACAGTATTAGGTATGCTTGTTGTCGGCAAGGATCCAAAACAGTTCGTTCCAGGAGCCTACATCCAATTTCTCAGGATTGATGGAACAGAACTCGGAGATCCAATCAAGGATCAGAAAGAGATTAATGGGACGCTGGTTGATATTTTGCGAGTTCTCGATGAAGTGCTGCAAATCAACATCTCGGTGGCATCTGATATCACGAGTTCTGCGATAGAAATTCAGCAACCAGATTATCCGATCGCAGCTCTACAGCAATTGACTAGAAACGCCCTTATGCACCGCTCCTATGAGAATACAAATGCACCGGTCAAGGTGTATTGGTTTAATGATCGTATTGAGATTCAAAATCCGGGCGGGTTGTTTGGTCAGGTAAACCGAGACAATTTTGGCGAGGGAGCCACCGATTATCGAAATCCACACCTAGCGGGTGTCATGAAAGACTTAGGGTATGTGCAGCGCTTTGGCTACGGCATTCCTACCGCAAAACGGGCATTAGAAAGAAATGGCAATCCACTTCCAGAATTCTTATTAGACGATGCTTATACGACAGTCATTGTCAGGAGGGGCGAATGAGTCCACCTGTGATTGCTTTTTTCAACAATAAGGGAGGAGTCGGCAAAACCTCTCTAGTTTATCATCTCGCATGGATGTACCGGGATCTAGGACTAAATGTTTTAGCTGCCGACCTTGATCCTCAGGCTAATTTGACCTCTGCCTTCTTAGATGAAGAGCGACTAGAGGAAATCTGGCTGGCATCCGATCAGCCCAACACGGTATTTCGCTGCTTACAACCGCTCACCCGAGGAATTGGAGACATTGCCGATCCGATCGCTGAGGAAATAGAAGATGGTTTGGTACTGCTCAATGGAGACTTACAGTTATCCGGGTTTGAAGACGACTTATCGACTGAGTGGCCAAGGTGCCTGGATCGCAAAGAGCGATCATTTCGGGTGATTTCCGCCTTCTGGCGATTACTTCAAAAGGCGGCGGTGCAACAACAATCAGATGTTGTTCTCATTGATTTAGGACCTAACTTGGGGGCGATTAATCGATCTGCTTTAATTGCGGCGGATTATGTGGTTATTCCACTTTCTCCAGATTTATTTTCGCTTCAGGGGTTGAAAAACTTGGGGCCAACCTTGCAGCGGTGGCGAAAGGAATGGCAGGAAAGAATTGATAAAAATCCTGATCCTGATTTGCGGATTCCAATCGGACAAATGCAACCCATTGGCTACATTGTTTTGCAGCATGCTGTCCGATTAGACCGTCCGGTGAAAGCCTTTCAACGATGGATTGAACGCATTCCCGATACCTACCATGAGGAGGTTTTAGGAGACGTAGACTTCCATGACACAGATATCAAAACCGATCCAAATTGCTTGGCACTGCTCAAAAACTATCAAAGCCTGATGCCGATGGCTCAAGAGGCGCACAAGCCAATCTTTCACCTTAAGCCCGCTGATGGCGCGATCGGATCTCACATTGCCGCCGTTCAAAATGTCTATAGAAATTTCAAGCAGCTTGCCCACAAAATTGCTCAACCGATTGAATTAACCTTGCCATGAGCCAAGACCGTCGCCGGCTGATTGAAGTTGCCTTCCCTCTCAAACAAACAAACATCGATCGATCCGGTGCATGAAGGTGCATGAAAAGAATGTGCGCCATTTTTTTGCTCCCCACTCTCTCCCCAAGGGTGTACAGTAGAACTCTTGTTCCGAAGCCCTCCCCAGGCTCCGCCGGTACGCTCCCAATTACTTCCCAAGGACCATGGCCATGGATGACTGGCAGCAGGGGTTAACCCTGGACTTGACGATTACGGACCTGACCAGCAGCGGCGATGGGCTGGGGCGCCATCAGGACCGGGTGGTGTTTGTGCCCAACACGGTGCCGGGCGATCGCGTCCAGGTGCGACTGGTGCAGGCCAAGCCCAGCTTTGGCCGGGCCCAACTGCGCCAGGTGTTGAGCCCCTCCCCCGATCGGGTGCGGCCCGCCTGCATCGTGGCGGACAAGTGCGGCGGCTGCCAGTGGCAGGCGATCAGTTACCCCGCCCAACTGGCGGCCAAGCAACAGCAGGTAATCGATGCCCTGGGCCGGATCGGCCAGATTGACCAACCCCCGGTGGCGGCCATCCTGCCCGCCGAAGCGACCCTGGGCTATCGCAACAAGGCCACCTACCCCCTGGGGCGATCGCCGGAGGGGCAGGTGCGGGCCGGTTACTTTCGCCAGGGCAGCCATCGCCTGGTGAACCTGAACCGCTGTCCGGTCCAGGATAGCCGCCTCGATCCCCTGCTGGCGGAGGTAAAGCAGGACATCCAGGAACGGGGTTGGTCGATCTACAACGAAGACCGCCACCAGGGCCGGTTGCGCCACCTGGCCCTGCGGGTTGGCCGCCGCACCGGTGAGCAACTGCTCACCCTGGTCTCCACCGCCCCCAACCTCAAGGACATCGAGCTCCAGGCCCAGGTCTGGCAGGAGCGCTACCCCCAGCTGGTGGGGGTGTGCGTCAACCTCAACCCCGCCAAAACCAATGCCATCTTTGGCTCCGAAACCCTGGTGATCGAGGGTCGCCCCTACCTGGAGGAACTCTTCGCCGACCTACGGTTTCGCATCCACGCCACCAGCTTCTTCCAGGTGAATACGGAACAGGCGGAGACCCTGCTGGGGGTGATCCTAGGGGAACTGGCCCTGACCGGTGGGGAGACCATTGTGGATGCCTACTGCGGCGTCGGGGCCCTCACCCTGCCCCTGGCCCAGGGGGCCAAACGGGTGCTGGGGTTGGAACTGCAGGCCGAGGCGGTGGAGCAGGCCCTGGCCAATGCCGGTCTCAACCACATTGACAATGTGGCCTTCCAGGCGGGGGAGGTGGGGGCCCTGCTGCCCCAGGTCTCCGATCAGCTCAGCGATGGGGTGGACATCGTGGTGTTAGACCCGCCCCGCAAAGGCTGCGATCGCCCGGTTTTAGACGCCCTGCTGGCCCTCCATCCCGCCCGGATTGTCTACATGAGTTGCGACCCCGCCACCCTGGCCCGGGATCTGAAAATCCTAATCACCGAGGGGGGCTATCACCTCACCCGGGTACAGCCCGCTGACTTCTTTCCCCAGACTCCCCACGTGGAATGTGTCGCCTTTCTGGTAGCGTAGGAGCGGGCATCCTACTCCCCCTAAGCCTACTAGTAGATACACCCATCTCTTATTGAGGCTCAAAATGCCCCATTGGGCCCCCCGACCCCCCCATACTGGGGGGAGTTAGAGGTGTCGAGAATCTATTACGGCCCAAAGTCCCCCATCTTTGGGGGATTTAGGGGGCCTTTGAGAGCAAGCCTACCAGCCAAATACTTGTGTGTACTTAGTAGCCCCCCTAAGCCTATGAAATTCAGCCAGATTGCCAACAACCTTGGCCTCACCACCACCTCCAGCCTCACCACCCAGCCCGATCTAGACCCCGATATCAGCGGTGTCGCCGCGGTAGACCAGGCCACCCCCGGTAGCCTCAGCTACGTAGAGGGGGCAAAGTTTGCCCGCTTCATTGACAGCACCGCCGCCAGTGCCCTGATTTTGCCGGCGGATTCGGCCCTGCAGCAGCGGGCTAGCGATCGCGGCATTGCCTGGCTGAGTGTCAGCGACCCTCGCCTGGGCTTCGCCCGGGCCATTGCCCTGTTCTACAGCCCCTACCAACCCCCGGCGGGCATTCACCCCAGCGCCGTGATCGACCCCAGCGCCCGCTACGGGGCCGGGGTCAGCATCGGCGCCCACGTGGTGATTGGGGCGGGGGTGAATCTAGGGGATGGGGTGTGTATCCACCCCAACGTGGTGATCTATCCGGGGGTGCGGGTGGGCGATCGCACCGTGCTCCACGCCAACTGTGTGATCCACGAACGCAGTCAGATTGGGGCTGACTGCGCCATCCACAGTGGTGCGGTGATTGGCGCCGAGGGGTTTGGCTTTGTGCCCACCGCCAGCGGCTGGGAGAAGATGGAGCAATCCGGGGTGGTGGTGATTGAGGATGGGGTGCGGGTGGGCAGCAACAGTACGGTGGACCGGCCCGCCGTGGGCACCACCCGCCTGGGCCGGGGCAGTAAATTAGATAACCTGGTGCACATTGCCCATGGCTGCCAGATCGGTGAGGCGGTGGTGATGGCGGCCCAGGTGGGCATGGCCGGGGGGGTGACCGTGGGCAATCGGGTGATCCTGGCGGGCCAGGTGGGGATCGCCAACCAGGCCACCATCGGCGAGGGGGCGATCGCCACCGCCAAGGCGGGTATTCATAGCGATGTCCCCGCCGGGGAAATTGTCACCGGGATCCCCGCTCTGCCCCACAAGGTGTTTCTCAAGGCCTCCGCCGTCTACCGCCGCCTGCCGGAGTTACACAAAACCCTACAGCGCCTCCAAAAGCAGTTGTCTGATTAGCTTGACCATGGCCTTGCCCCTACCCCTGGATGCCTTTGTCGATCCCTACGGTCACAACCGGGGGGCGATCGCCCCGATCCTGGAGTCCCTCAGCCACCGGATCCTCGACTATCTCAGCACCGCCGCCAGCCACACCCCCCTACCGGAGGTGGGGGAGTTAGCCCTACCCCCCATTCCCGATCAACCGGGGCAGCTGGCGGATCTGCTGGCCCCCCTGCAGCGGATCATGGCCCAGTCCATGAATCCGGCCCATCCTGGCTACCTGGGGCACATGGATCCCCTGCCCACCACCGCCTCCATCCTGGGGGATTGGGTGGCCGCCGCCCTCAACAACAATATGCTCAGTGTGGAGATGTCACCGGTCCTGTCGCGGCTGGAGACCCAATTACTGGCGGAGATCGCCCAACTGTTTGGCCTGGGGCCGGCAGCCGGGGGGCTGCTGGCCAGCGGCGGTAGCCTGGCTAACCTGCAGGCCCTGACCGTGGCCCGCAACCGGCAACTGGGGTGTCTGGATAGGGGCCTGGCCGGCCAGCCACCGGCGGTGATTTTGGCCTCAGAATTGGCCCACACCTCCCTGCAAAAGGCAGCCATGGTGCTGGGGCTGGGCCGCCAGGGCCTGGTGCCGGTACCGACCAACCAGCAGGGTGAGATGGACCCCAACGCCCTGGAGGACTGCATCAAGGGCTGCCGGGCCCGGGGCCAGCGTCCCTTTGCGGTGGTGGCCACCGCCGGCACCACCGTCACCGGCAGCATTGACCCCCTGCCCGCGGTTCACCGCCTGGCCCGGGCCCATGGTCTCTGGTTCCATGTCGATGCCGCCTACGGTGGCGCCCTGATCTTTTCCCCCCAGCAGCGCCATCGCCTGGCGGGCATCGAAGCCGCCGACTCGATTACCTTCAACCCCCAGAAGTGGCTCTACGTCACGAAAACCTGTGCCTCCGTCCTGTTCCGAGACATGACCCAACTGGCGGATCACTTTCGCATCCCCGCCCCCTATATGCACAATCAAGCCGACTGCCCCAACCTGGGGGAGTTTTCCCTGCAGGGCACCCGCCATGGGGATGGGCTCAAGCTATGGCTATCCCTGCAGCACCTGGGCAAGGCGGGCTATGCCGCCCTGATCGAAACCAGCTATGCCCTTACCCAAACCCTGGTGGAGGCAATTCAGCAACGGCCTGACCTGGCCCTGGCCTGCCCCCCGGCCATGAATCTGGCTTGTTTCCGCAGTTGCCCCCCGGCCCTCGACCCCGGTCAGTGGGATGGGTGGAACCTTCGTCTACAGCAACAGTTACTCCAGCAGGGCCAGGTGTTTTTCTCCCTACCCCTGTGGCGTGGCCAGCGGTGGTTGAAAGCCGTCCTGCTGAACCCCTACACCCAACCGGATCAGATCCACCGCTGGTTTGAATTAATCGATCAGTGGACATCCACCGCCGGACCAGGCAACCCCTGATCGGCGCGGCGGTTCCGCGGGCAGCGATAGCCCGAGTCCCTCTGGCTGGGGTGATCGGCGGCGTCCTGGTTGTTTAAAACCGGGTCACCGCCAAGCGGAGAGCGATTCCCCTAGGGGCAGGGAACCGCGTTAATATTCTGGACCTGCCCGTTAGCGCTGGTTTCGGCGATCCAGCCCCGCATGTCGTTAAAGATAGTCACCTGTACCCAGGTGTGACCATCACCGGGGGTGCGTCGGGTTGGCGGATTCGTAGAAGCATAGGCCGTATCGCCGACGTTATAGTTAGCGATGATGCCGCCACTGGTGGAGGGGGTATCCCTGACCTGAAGGGGCAGGTTAACCCGGAAGCAGGCTTTGCCCGAGGGCGGAGGAGTACCGCCGCAGGCGGTCAAAAACCCTGCACTGACCCAAGCCACGGGCTGGGAGGGCGACAGACCATTAAAGTTGCCGGGTAGGAAAATCTGTGCCCGGCCCTGCACAACCACCCCGGTGAGACTTACCCGAGTCCCCGCGGCCAGGGTGCCCAGGCGGTTGGTGGCCGGCCCCAAGCTGGTGTTGTCAAACACCTGGGCGGTTTGGTTGAGCTGGCGGCACTGGCGGATTAACCCCTGGTTTTCCTCCAGCCCAGATACGACGGTTCTGCTGCCCTGGGCCAGGGCGATGGGGGCCAGCCCTGGGCTAATCGAGAGTATCGCGGCTAGACCTAGGCTCAAATGGTGCGCCATGAATGGTTCTATCTGGGGGGGTTGCTCCTACTTTACCATGGGGCCCTGCCCACCGGTTCGGCCCCCCGCCAGCCCCACGCGACCGAGGGGGGCGGCGATGGGTGCATCAGATCAACCTGCATAGTAAATGACTGCTGAGGGAAATGGGTTGCTGAGATGATGGGTCGGATGCTCGTAATCAGTAGAATAGCAGTTATCAACGCCGATGCATGGAGTGCTTTGAGCATGGGTCAAGCTGTCTCGTCCCCCCCGACCGACCTAACCTTCGAGGACTATCTGGCCTATGACAATGGCACCGATACTCGCTACGAGTTAGTGGATGGAGTCTTAGTGGAAATGCCGCCTGAGAGTGATGACAACTTGAGTATTGCCAGACGGTTGTTTCTGGAATTGGTCAAACATATCCCTGCGGATCGGGTGGTATGGGGAACGGAGATAGAAGTCACCGGCAGACGGGCCACGGGGCGGATTCCTGATTTGCTGGTGCATACTGAAGAGTCTAAAGCCGCCCTGGCCGGTGCCTCCCGTGCCACCCTGACCCGCGATATGCCCCCTCCGGCCCTGGTGGTGGAAGTGGTGAGCCCCGGCCAGGCTAACCGGGAACGGGACTACCGCTACAAACACACAGAGTACGCGGCGCGGGGCATTGCCGAATACTGGATTGTGGACCCCGAGACCCGCCAAGTAACCCTCTGCCGCTGGGTCAGGGGCCAGTACGAAGATCAGGTCTACAGCAATGATCAGCCGCTTCAATCTGCTCTGGTGCCTGGGTTTGGGTTAACCCCCGTCGAGATATTGGCATAGCCCTTGGCTGAGTCTCCCCCGCTGCTTTAGTAGAGGGACCGCATCAGGCGCTTACGGTAGGTCAGGGTCAGATCGGCCTCGTCCCCCAGGAGGTTAAAGAGGGTCAGCATGGCTTTACGGGCCCCATCCTGGCGAAACTTACGGTCCTTTTGCACCAGGGCCAGGAAAATCTCCAGGGCAGCGGGGTAATCCTGGGCGAGGGCGGCCTGACAGCCCTGGCGAAAGTCCAGTTCCAGGGGGGAGAGGGGGGCGGAGTCGGAGATGGGTTCCGCCAAAATGGCCTGCAGGGCCAGCAGCTCCTGCAGGGCTTGACGCCGTTGCTCGATCTGGCGATCGCCGGTTGTCACCCGATCCAGGTACCGCTGGGCACCGCTGGCATCGCCGTCACCCAGGGCCTGTTGGGCCGCCACCAGCAGGCCTTCGGGATGATCGGGATAGTGCTGTTGCAGGTGGGCCAGGGCTCGGGCCAAAGCCCCCGGGTCGCCGCTGGCCTGGGCACTGTGCAAAGCGTCTAGAGCATCGGTGAGGGGCGATCGGGCGCCAATGCTGGCCAGCAACTGGCGGATTTGGGGCTCGGGCCAGACCCCCACAAACCCCTCCTGCACCTGTCCCTGGGTCACCACCCGCACATCCGGCACCCCCCCCACCCGAAAGGCCCTGGCCAGGCCAGGGTTGCTGTCGATGTCCACCTTGGCGACGGTGATGTCATACTCCGTCGCCAGGGCCTCCAGGATTGGCTTCAGCACCTGGCAGGGACCACACCAGGTGGCGTAAAAGTCCACTAATACAGGATGGTCAAAGGATGGCGTCAGCACCGCGGCTTCAAAGTCAGCCTCGGTAACGGTAATGGACTGTCCCATGGGTTACTCCACTGCAGGTATTTCAAACATATCGGTTTAGCCGTGACTCTGCACCCCTTCCCCGCTAATATCCGCCGCCGGGGGCCAGTAGCCCGATTTCGCTGGCGTCCCCTGGGGTCACTGGATGGGGGTGGTTTGTACCTTGATCTCCCCATTGACGCTAGCTTCTGCTCGGTTCATACTAGAAACTTCTGTGGTTTTCAAGCCTGGCCGAAACGATGGAGGTAGATTAAGATAACGGCCGGTGGCCGTGCTTGTAGGGTTTCCTCGGGCTTATCTATAGCTAATTTTAACTATGGCATTAAATCATAAACTCAGTAATATTCTTATTGTTGAAGACAGCAAGGGCCGCCGGGAAATCGTTCTAGATGGGTCGGTCTATTCCATCGGTCGGGATCCTAAGTGTGACATTCGGCTGTCCTCCCAGTTTGTTTCCCGTCACCATGCCACCCTGGTGCAACTGCCCAAGGATGATGAGAGTTTTTACTATCGAATTGTGGACGGTAACCTGAAGGGTAAACCCAGTGCCAATGGCATGCTGATTAACGGTCGCAAACTATTGGCCCACGACCTCAGAAACGAGGACGAAATTGTCTTTGGTCCCCAGGCCAGGGCCATTTATTACCAACTCAAGCGGGACAGCCAGTCTACCTTTCCCCCCGATGAGTTTGACATCACCCTGATTAGCCCCAACATGGTAGAAGAGGGAGATGGGGATAGCGATGATCACGGACTCGACTTTCCCCAAACCCTTGAAACCTAGCTCGTCAGTCCAGGGCTGTCCCCTGGTCAGGGGCGGCGGGCCCTTGTCAGTAAATGATTAAAAAGAACCCTGGGGGCGATCGCAAATTCCCCCTTCAACCCATAGAATAGTTAGAAAAAATAGTTAGAATCGATACATTTATTCCGGCTAGCTATCGGGGCTTAAATAGCCTCCAGAAGGGCGGCTGTTTTTTACCTTAGTCCTTGTTATCTACCCTGGGCCCCTTACCATGAGCACCATCGCGGCAGGTCAGTCTTCGCAACCCGACCGGATTTTAATCTTCGACACCACCCTGCGGGATGGGGAACAGTCCCCCGGCGCCACCCTCAACGTCGAAGAAAAGCTCGCCATTGCCCGCCAACTGGCCCGCCTGGGGGTAGACATTATTGAGGCCGGCTTCCCCTTTGCCAGCCCTGGGGATTTTGAGGCGGTCCAACGGATTGCCCAGGAGGTGGGCACCGTGGATGGCCCCACCATTTGTGGTCTGGCCCGGGCCACCCAGGGGGATATTGCTCGAGCCGCGGAGGCGATCAAGCCCGCCGCCAAGGGGCGGATCCATACCTTCCTGGCCACCTCCGATATCCACATGCAGTATAAGCTGCGCAAGAGCCGGGCCGAGGTGTTGGCCCTGGCGCCGGAGATGGTGGCCTACGCCAAAACCTTCACCGATGATGTGGAGTTTTCTCCGGAGGATGCGGGTCGCTCCGATCCGGAGTTTCTCTACCAGGTGCTGGAGGCGGCGATCGCCGCCGGCGCCACCACCGTCAACATCCCCGATACGGTGGGCTACCTCACCCCCTCTGAGTTTGGCGACCTGATTCGCGGCATTAAGACCCACGTGCCCAACATCGATCAAGCGGTGATTTCCGTCCACGGCCACAACGACCTGGGGCTGGCGGTGGCCAACTTCCTGGAGGCGGTTAAAAATGGGGCCCGCCAGCTGGAGTGCACCATCAATGGCATCGGCGAACGGGCCGGCAATGCCGCCCTGGAGGAGTTGGTGATGGCCCTACACGTGCGCCGCTCCTTCTACAACCCCTGCTTTGGTCGACCGGCGGAGTCGGAGGCGCCCCTCACCGCCATTGACACCCGCCAGATCTACAAAACCTCCCGGTTGGTGTCTAACCTGACCGGTATGTTTGTCCAACCCAATAAGGCGATCGTCGGCGCCAATGCCTTTGCCCACGAATCGGGCATCCACCAGGATGGGGTGCTGAAGAACCGACTGACCTACGAAATCATGGATGCCCAGTCCATTGGTCTGACCGATAATCAGATCGTCCTGGGCAAGCACTCCGGCCGCAACGCCTTCCGCAGCCGTCTGCAGGAACTGGGCTACGAGCTTGACGACCAATCGGTGAACCGGGCCTTTCTGCGGTTTAAGGAACTGGCGGACAAAAAGAAGGAAATCACCGACTGGGACATTGAATCCATCGTCAATGACGAAACCCAACAAACCCCCGAACATTTCCATCTAGACCTGGTGCAGGTGTCCTGCGGTGATAGTTCCCGCCCCACCGCCACGGTGATTATCCGCACCCCCGAGGGCGCAGAATTGATGGATGCCGCCATTGGCACCGGCCCCGTAGATGCGGTCTATAAGGCCATTAACCGGGTGGTGAATATCCCTAACCAACTGATCGAGTTCTCGGTGCAGTCGGTCACCGCTGGCATTGATGCCCTGGGGGAGGTCACCATTCGCATTCGCCATGACAATCGGGTGTTTTCTGGCCACGCCGCCAATACCGATATTGTGGTAGCTTCCGCCCACGCCTATCTGCACGCCCTCAACCGACTCTACACCAGCCTGCAGGGGGGTAAAGCTCTGCATCCTCAGCACGACAGCGGGGCGGTGGTGGCTTCCCTCTAGTTATGGCTGCACTTTGCCCTAGAATAGGGCCAGTGGGGTTGTAGCTCAGTAGGATAGAGCGACCGCCTCCTAAGCGGTAGGTCGTGGGTTCGAATCCCGCCAACCCTGTTTTAGGTCCCTTGGGGGGTGGCCCTGGGGCCTTAACGTTTTGCCAATTTCTTGACCAGCTTCCGCAGCCAAATCGACTCGGGGGTAATTTCCAGCAGTTCATCGGGGCCGATGTACTCCAGGGCCCGTTCCATCTGCTCAAATACAGCCTTCAGCTGATCTAGTTTGTCGACTACCATGACATCGCCATCGAGGAAATCTTCAGTATATAGCTTGGCCCCAACTTCCTTTTCATGGCCATGGTGTATCTGATTTTCCTCAGTCCGGTGCATGAATACACTGCCGCCAATGCAGATTAGGTACTGAAGTGAATGGCGACTTTTTAGCTTTTAGTGACTTTTGATGACTATTAGAAGCTATTGATAGCCAGCAATCGGGATTGTAAATTTCCGTTAAACCGGTCTCGACAACTCAGTTGTCTATGAGTAGGATAAGTATCGTAGTTAACAGTGAGGCACCCAAAGGGTTGGGCTTAAAGTCAGTCTTGTCTATTTCGATTTGCTAGAAACTGCTAAGTTTTTGTCCTCTATGGATTTTTTATCTAATCCCATAGTTTTTTTAATCCCATAGTTTTTTTAATCCCATAGTTTTTTTAATTAGTTAGTTTACCCTGCATTTGCTTTGCTAGCGGTGAGGGGTTGGTCTAGGGGTAAACTCCTTGTCCTCAAGATCCCAAAGGGTCTAAATAGAACGTCTCCTGAATTTCTTCCTGAAAACTCTGATTTTTTTCCTGAAAACTGAAACTCCCTAACCTTACGTCACTACGGTGGGGGTTTGTCCTTCGCGGTGTTGCCAAAGGTTCCTATCGAAGCGGTTGCTTCCTCTAGGTCCGATGCTCCCTTAACCGCCAATCAATTCTGAACGTCTGTCACTGGCCACTTTTGCTGTACCGGGCTGAATCAGCCCTAGGTGCTCGTAAGGGGTAATTTGTATAGCCCTGTCAAAAACGCCTGGAATCCCTTGGGTTTGATCCAATTGGTTTCTGCTATTGGGCGTCGTACTTTGCCTGGCTAGGGCTAGCGAGGTTCACCATTGTATCTCGCGTTATTCAAGCCTGGTTTTGTTGTGGGTATGGATGCTTTTCTATGGCTAATTGCCTTGATGGTTTAGGGCCGTCGGTCTTGCCCTCGGGTGCCGCTGATTTGGGGGTGAGATCGCCCCTCCTGGGCCACCCCGAGATCTGCATTGCCGTTCTGGATGGACCGGTGGACCTGACCCACCCCTGTTTCCAGGGGGCCAATCTGACGGTTTTACCCACCCTGGTGCCCGATGGGGCCCGGGTGGATGGGGCGATGTCGAGCCATGGCACCCATGTGGCCAGTATCATCTTTGGCCAACCCGGCAGCCCGGTGACGGGGGTTGCCCCCCAGTGTCGGGGCCTGATTGTGCCGGTGTTTGCCGATCATCGCAATAGCGCCACCCAACTGGATCTGGCCCGGGGCATTGAGCAGGCCGCCAATGCGGGGGCCCAGATCATCAACCTCAGCGGTGGCCAGCTCACCGACTTTGGGGAAGCGGAGGGCTGGCTAGAAAACGCCGTGCGCCTCTGCCAGGAGCGTAATATTTTGCTGGTGGCGGCGGCCGGTAACGATGGCTGCGACTGTCTACATGTGCCGGCGGCCCTGCCCAATGTGCTGGCGGTGGGGGCCATGGATGCCCGTGGCCAGCCGCTGGACTTTAGTAATTGGGGCGATCGCTACCAGCACCAGGGCCTGTTGGCCCCCGGGGAAAACATCCTCGGGGCCAAGCCAGGGGGCGGTACGGAACGGCTGAACGGCACCAGTTTTGCCACCCCGATTGTGACTGGCGTGGCGGCATTGCTGCTCAGCGAGCAGGTGCGCCGGGGGGAGGCCCCCGATCCCCAAAAGGTCCGCCAACTGTTGTTGCAGAGCGCCCTGCCCTGCGACGAGGCCATGCCCGCCGCCACCCGGCGGTGCCTGGCCGGCAAGCTCAATTTATCTGGAGCGTTAACCCTACTCAAAGGAGTCACCATGTCTGAAGAACTCACCCCACCCGGCGTTGAAGCCTCCGGCGGCTGCGGCTGCGGGTCAGGTCCAGCGACGGCTGAACCCACCCCCGCGGCTGTGTCCCCCTCCTCTCCCCCTGCTAACTCTATGACCACCCCCACCCCTATGACCGCCCACGTAACCCCCAGCCAAGCCCCCAGCGAACTCGCCGGTAGCCAACTCACCTATGCCCTCGGCACCCTCGGCTACGACTTTGGTTCCGAAGCCCGCCGCGACACCTTTAAGCAATTGATGCCCGCCTTTGACCTGGGGGGCGGCACCATGGTGCCCGCTAACCCCTACGACGCCCGCCAGATGGCCGATTACCTGGCCAGCGACATCTCTGAGGCCCGCTCCCTGATCTGGACCCTGAATATTGAACTGACCCCGGTCTACGCCATTGAGCCCAAGGGCCCCTTTGCCCGGGAGGCCTACCTCGCTCTGCAAGAACTCCTGGCGGGGCAAATTCAACCCAACAGCAGCGATGACTACATCGAACGGGTCAGCATCCCTGGCATTTTAAGCGGCCGCACCATCAAGCTGTTTTCTGGCCAGGTGGTGCCGGTGATCGAACCCCAAAGCACCCGCGGCCTCTATGGTTGGAAGATCAACAACCTGGTAAATGCGGCCTTTGCCCAGGTACAGGCGACAGAAGGAGACACCAACGAAGAGGCCATGCGCCGCACCCTGGATAGCTTCCTCAACCGGATCTACTACGATCTCCGCAACCTGGGCACCACCTCCCAAGACCGAGCCCTCAACTTTGCCGTCACCAACGCCTTCCAGGCCGCCGCCACCTTTAGCGAGGCCGTCGCCGAAGGCATGGAACTGGACAGCATCACCGTCGAGAAAAGCCCCTTCTGTCGGCTGGACAGCGACTGCTGGGATGTGAAGCTGAAGTTCTTTGACCCCGAAAACAGCCGCCGCGCTAAGAAGATCTTCCGCTTCACCATCGACGTCAGCGACCTGATCCCGGTGACCCTGGGCGATGTGAAGAGCTGGTCGTCGCCGTATTAGGGGACTTGGGGACTGGGAGACTTGGAGAATGGGGGACTAGGGGACTAGGAGACTGGGGGACTAGGAGAATGTTATCTTTGGTCACCCCGTCACCCCGTCACCCCGTCACCCCGTCACCCCGTCACCCCTGCTCCCCGTCACCCCGTCACCCCGTCACCCCGTCACCCCGTCACCCCGTCACCCCGTCACCCCGTCACCCCGTTACTCGCTAAATCCTAAGGAGAATAAACCATGAATGAAGAAGAATTGATGAATGAAGACGAGCAGATCGAGGAAGAACTGCTAGAGAAAGAACCACTGGGGCCGGATCTAAGCGAGGTGATCAACCAACTCACCGGTTCCTGGTCCTATCCTGGTAATTGGCTATCGGAGATTGAGATTGAGCCTGGCGATGGTCCCGATCGGATTGTGGCGCGGGACTTAGCGGAACAACACTGGAGCAGGGGAGACGCCACCCTGCGGGTGGACTACGAGGATGATGTCTATCGAATTAAGGTGGATATTTTCTTTGACACCGGAGTATCCGTCGGTGGAGTGGTCTCGGAGGATTTCAACACCCTTGAATGGAATAACGGCACCCGCTGGGAACGCCGTTAGGAGGTGACTGGGGGGCTTGGGGACTGGGGGACTAGGAGACTAGGAGGCTAGGAGGCTAGGAGACTGGGA
>Ga0208465_1000059_pt1 | contig 37516 bp, 39 predicted proteins | sample LakMenEpi31Aug10_FD_150749 | JGI IMG/M metagenome (GOLD analysis project Ga0208465, IMG submission 150749) | Freshwater microbial communities from Lake Mendota, WI - 31AUG2010 deep hole epilimnion (SPAdes) | ecosystem: Environmental > Aquatic > Freshwater > Lake > Epilimnion/Euphotic zone ...
AAAACGCAGTTACTATATATACTATAGCGATCGCGTTTTTTTGTCCAAATCGAGAGTAAAAGGCGAGGGCTCTCTCTGGCATCTTGGATGATTGGGGGTGTCTTTTGATATATCTAACTTTTTGGACAATCGATCAGACCAATTTGACCCAATCGATTGGTCAAAATGAGGAAGAGATGGACTATCGCGATCGTTCCCATATATTACTAGCTCTTTACTTTGCCTATGATCCTTCTGACACTCTCTGATCTGAATAACAAGGTTTTTTATGGTAAACACTGACTTTTGTCCGAATGCGATTTTTTCTTAACGAGAAAATGCGGGTTTCAGCGATTTGAACACCAATTTTTTATCGTTTTTCACTTTTTTCTATTAGATCGCTATGATCCATATATATCAATGGTTTCAACGTCCCCCATTATAAGTAGCCCTTGCCTCTCTCTTGCTTTCTCTGATCGCTATAACTATTGATATATATGGATTTGAGCCTTATCCTTTTCAGATCTGAAGAAAATCGTGGGCACCTATTATTATTATATTTAGACCTCCACGGTTCTCTTCAAATCTGAAAAAGAATGTTCAAAAGTATTGATATATAACGATCATAGCGATTAGTAATGCTCTGAATGTACACAAAAAGCTTAGATATAAACACAGATCGATGGCAGAGCAAGAGAGAGGGCTACTCAAATGGGGGACGTAATAATATATAGTATAAAAACAATGATCGCGATCGATAAGAGAGCGTACCTCATAAATACTTTCTTTTTTCTTTTGTTGACTTTTATTAAACTCTAAAGTATTATTAAAACCTAGAGTATTATGATCAATGTAAATATACTTAGAACTCCAGATGTCAACACGCGGAAAATACAGATCTCACAAACGGGCACATAGAACAGATCCGATCGCGATCAATATGGGCATTTCGATTAGTGTAGAGAATAGAGCGCTTCTTGAGGAACTTTCCAAAAAGATCGGGTATTCGATGTCGAACACGATCGCGATCGCTCTTCAAGAAATGGATCAACGTTTACGATTAGAGGATGTTGGTGATGAAGTTTAAGGTTTGTTTGGATACGAAGTCATTCTCGACGAAACCAGCAACGAATGATATTAAGGGTATTAGTTATCGTCTACCTAAGAATGAGATTGAACTAACACTGGATGAACTTGCGGAAGCTGCGATTCAAGGTTATTCGTTCACTACTGCTACTTTTGGTGGTAAGACAAAAAATAAATCAAACTGGATTGGTCCTCAGTATTTATTTGGTAAGGACTTTGATCGCAATACTGAACCTGAATATATCTACAACAAGGCTCAGGAATTGGGTTTAGGATTTGGATTTGCCTACACTACATTCTCTGATACTCCTGAATATCGCAAGTTGCGTTTCGTATTTTACGTTGATAATCCTATTATCATTACTTCTACTCAAGCTGAGGGTATCTTGACTGCACTGGATACTTTCTTTGGTGATAGTGACATTTCGTGTAAAAATTGCGATCGTGTTTGGTATGGAGGAAAAGAGAGAATCTTTGGAGATAGACCTCAACGACCCATTACAATTGAATCTCTGATCCAACTACTCGAATTAGCAGCGGTTGTTAAATCCGATAAAGTCAATAAAGCTCGGGATCTAAAGGTCGTTCAAGATAAAAACGAAACGCTTCGTGAGTTATTAGATCAGAATCAGATTGATACAAAATTTATTGGCTACAAACTTCCCGACATAATAGAAGATGTGGACATCGAAGCGACATTAGTGCCGCAACTCAAGATATTACAATCCATTAAAGAATGTGGCTTCATCGAACCTGTAAGTTGTTATGAGAGAGGTGAACGTCTACACCGCCCTCAAATATGGGGATTAGCCATGAATCTTCGCTATATCAAAGGTGGATTAAACTGGCTAGAGAAATATATGGACAGAGATGGTCGATACGAAGATTATCACTATGACATTCTCAGTGTTAGTGGTTATCATCCAACACGGTTACAAACGTTCAGCCCTTTTGAATCCGATCATTTGGCCTATAACCTGTTATACTTAACTGGCAGGAAGGAATATGCTATTACTGAAGATACGCAATTCTTAAGGAGCCAATCGGTGTTTACAGTAGAAGCCGCCCGCCATCATTTGCAAAATTATTGGAATCAGTTTATTAACGCTGACGATAACAAAGTCTATGTTTTTAAGACGATTACCGGATTAGGCAAAACTCAATTGATTGCGGATCTCATCAAAGATGGCAAAACTACTGGATATACGATCGCGTTTTCTACCCATGATCTTAAAGATGAATTTTGCGAAAGAGCTAACGTACTGAACGCTGAAGAATTTGCCAAAGCTAAACGAGATCGTACTTTGCAATCTAACGTTACTTACGTTAATCCTAAGCTGCCTGACAGCCTCCCTAGCGAGATTAGAACTAAGTTGAGCTATCTATACTCTACAGGTGCAGAAAAGGCCGCTGAGAGGCTTCTGAAGGGCTATATCAAACTTCTTAAAACTACAGGTCAAGATACTGAAGAACTTGACGATTATCGTGTAGCCAAACAAGCGATCCACGGTTGTACTTTTGGAAACATTGTCACTACTCACGCTAATGCTTTTAGTAAAGATCGCAAAGGCAAGCATCTCTATGGTCACAATAATACGATTATTTTCGACGAAGATCCTTTGACTGAGATTGTCAACACCTTTACTGTAACTCTTAGAGATTTTAAGACGTTACGTGGTCATACAAAGAATGCAGAACTTCGTCGTATCTGCGATTACTACATCAACCATATTGAAAACGATCCTGCTGTTCTTCGACAGAAAGAGGAATTTACTACAGTGGGTATGGGTGAGGAGATTGTTTCTATAATCACTCAAACTCAACACGACAAGTTGTTCAATAGTAATATCGGTCAGTTCTTCACTAGTGATGTAGCTTTCTACAGTTCTCATTCTTCTAGGTGGGATGATCCTCAGAATAAGGACCACATTGTTTTTGTAGTCAAGAGAACCTTACCAACAAATCGTAAGATTGGAATTTTTTCAGCAACGGCTGATGAGAAAATATATCGCTTACTCTTAGGCGATCGTTTGGTATTTATCGATCTTACTTCTGTACTCTGTCAAGGTCAATTAGTTCAGCACACTAAACATTCCTGTTCTAGAGCTTCCCTTAATAACGAAAACGTATTGGGAAAGGTTGTGGAGGAGGTGAATCAGTTAGGTCATCCTGTTATTACTTTTAAGTCTTTCCAAAAGCATTTTGATGGCGCTATTGAGGATGTTTATTTAGGTAATAGTTCTGGTACCGATAAGTTAAATGGTCAATCTGTAACCATTGTAGGCACCCCTCACGTTCCTTATACCACCTATATATTATTTGCAAAGGCGCTAGGGTTGGATGTAACCTCATTCTTTCTACATAAACCCGTTAATCGTAGAATTGAACGCAATGGATTTGTATTCCCTTTGATGACTTTTGAACGTGATGATCTAGTTGATGTTCAGTGTTATTTTATTGAACGTGAACTGTATCAAGCTGTTGGTCGTCCACGTTTAATTAACAACGATGTCGAAGCTCACCTTTTTAGTAATTATCCTTTACGCCTTTATTCCAGTAAGGACGATCGCGTGATGATGGATAGTCGCATTGTCTGCGTTCAAGACAATAATGAATCAACCGGACTATGATATACTCTATCCATCGCACATTAAAGGACGTTTATGATCTCTAAACCTGTCATTCTAACACCTGAACAAAAAGCAGATCGCTCTAAAAAGCCATCTTATAAAAAAGGTAACAAAATTGACTTCAAATGTGTTGCATGGCTCAATGGTAGACTAGTACGATCTTTGCCTAACGATAAGGGCGATCGCACGTTGATGTTTAGATGCACTGATGGATCAGTATTTAGAGTTTTGGATCTGGCGCGATCTGATTCCACTTTTATTACTAGAGTTCTAGCGGATATAGAAAAGTATTTCAAAGAGGATCATCTCTGGTCAGTTTATCCTCAAGCATTGAACAAATTTCAGGGTATCGTACCGTTTGCTTGTGGTGATGGTCGCGATCGTCCTGTTGACTGGCTAGAATTTGAAGCTAGTGTCGGTAAGAGCACAAGTGATACATCTTTAGCTTTGTATGTAGGACGTAGAGGACACAGCAACAAAGATTTTAATTTTTATAATGTTGTCATACCAGAAGATTTCAAGTTACCAAAAGGATTAAAATTCGGTCGTCATGTAGTCGGCAAAGCTAAGAGAGATGGTAATATATTTGTATTGAGTGAGTTAAAAATCATCTATGACACTAAAAACTCTGTTCGACCTGACAAATCCAGCTCCTCTAAGGGAGAACTATCCGAACGACGAGATGTGGGCACAAGCTCATCGCAATTGGATGTGCCAACGTAATGGTTGGACCTATGGTCAATTCGCACGATATTGTAACAAAGTGCGATCGTCTGAAGAAAGTTAGTCTATAATAGTTTTAGGTTTAGGACATGGTTTCCGGATCGCAATTGGGTGACTCAATTGCGATCTTTTTTTTTGTAATGAGATCAGGTGAGACAACTATTATCAGCGATCTTTTTGCCGCAAGATATAGCTAGTCTGCGAGTATCGTAAACACCAACGATATACGACCGTTCCCAATCGCTTTCGTCTATTGTTACAAAGGCTAGTTCATTCGAGGCTTTATAACGGACACGGACGATTCTAATTTGGGTTAGATTATGATGTCCTCCTCTGAAGAATGTACCGGCGTTGTAAATAATAAACCCTTTTGTGTCGAGTTCTTTAACAATAGATGGGTTCATGGTAATTTAGTATGGTTAATGTATCAGTCCTCTGCCCTGGACTTGAACCAGGATGATGAACACCTTAGAAGGGTGGTGGCTTGTCCAATTAGCCCAGCAGAGGAAAAATATGGGAGTATAGGGAATCGAACCCTAACACGGCACTAATCAGGTGCGCTTCGGCTTATAAGACCGACGATGCTCCATACATCATACTCCCTTGCGTTATCTTGATTATACACCACTTATCAAATTAATTCATATTTCTTAGCTCATTTGCGTACAGATCCGCTAGATACATTGTATTTTCTAGCTATAGCTTCCCATACTTTTGGACGGACGATCGCACTTACAAGCTATACCAGGTTTTCCTGAGTAAACTGCGCGAAATACTCATTGTTACTAGCCGACCCTTTTTACTGAATTTACCGTTACGACCAGGGGCTCGTAATTCATAGTAGAAGTCATATTTTCCGTATCTATAGGGGTCTGCAATCCTAATGTTTGATACATACCCTTCGATATCATCAGTTGGAGTTTCACTGGATTTAGCTACAACATAGTCTCCTACTTTGAATGGGGACTTCTCTGAGAGTAGTTCCATCAACATTGCTTCGGTGTTTTTTACAGTTGATAGAACATCTAACATAGAGTCCAATGATAGACTTTCACTAGATCCTAGATGATTCCCAGTTACTTTTAGAAGTTCGTTCGAAATTTTACCTAAAGCTACACTTAGATCATCGTGATTGTTCATTGTATGTTCTTCTTTGTTAACTATTTGACGGCAATGAGACATGGAAGAATCGAACTTCCATCAAGAGGTTAAAAGCCCCGTGCTTTACCGTTAAGCTAATGTCTCACTTTTTTCTATAATACACGAGGTCTTCTATGACCGTCAATAGAAACACCAACTGGATATTCTATTTATTTCTATCTTATATTAAACGCTTTTAGAACTATTACTATTTTTTTCATTAGAATTCATAAGGTGTAGTGTTGTAATTAGTAATAATAGCTTCAATCATGGGATTGCGGTTGTTATTACTTGCTCCAACATGGTAAAAATGTTCTTTAGTTAAAATATTAAACTTACCCCATAAAGATTTAACATATTCATTTTCTCTGAAGTCATTATGATGCCATGTAGATAATATAAATTTACTTTTTGTGTTTGATAGAGCTTTGAAGAGACACGTTTCGTGCTCACTATCCCAACTGTTGTAATAATCAACGTGTCTATCAATGTATGGTGGATCACAGTAAATAATATCTTCTGCCCCACTTTCGGAGATAGTTTTCTCGAAATCCTGACATTTAAAAATAAAATCTTTAGTCTTTAACAAAAGGCAGACATGAGAAATCTGATTAGTAATTTTCGTAATGTAAGCCTGAGCAAATCGCTGCGGTTTTCGACAGAAAGGTATATTGAATTCTCTTTTGCGGTTAAACCGAATCATTCCATTGAAGCCAGCCCTATTCAAAAACAAGAAATCGAGTGGTTGATGCTCCTTGTTGAACCTCTCACGCACCTTGTAGTAGTGAGATTCGCCTTTATCTAAAAGCTTCGCACCTTCCTCTTCTAAGTAGCTTCTGACTTTTTCTGGCGTAATATTTCCGTCAGAAATACCTTTATAAAAGGCGATTAAATGAGGGTTTGTATCGCATAAGAGTGCATGTTTTGGTGCTAGGTTAAAGGCGACAACACCCGTACCCATAAATGGCTCAACCCATCTTCCGTCAAATTCATGTGGGACTATGCTACTAATCCAAGGAACAAGCTTAGTTTTTATTCCTTGAGATTTTATGGGTGGAATATTTACTTTCATTTCTTGTGTTATCTTTTTTTGTAATATATGATGTCTTCTATGACCGTCAATAGAAACACCAACTGAATAATCGGCCACAGTAGACGCAGCCCTCTATAGTCAGATCGCATCTCTACATTCAGAAAGTGATGATTTTCCTTCTCTTCTTCAATGGTGAAAATTAACATACAGTTATTAACGTTAACTTTCGTAACGTTGCGATCTTGTTCTATAGTCACTTCTTGTGTGTGACCAAAACGTTCTAAATTAAATCGTACTAATTCAGAAGATTTTGAAAAAACTTCTTTTACTTTTACACCGCACAAAGTAAACCAATGCGCTTTGTCTAGATGCCATATATCTAGGAGATGGTTTCTTTGAAGACTAATAGGTATATCAAACCTATATTTATTTTTAGCGATCAGATACATTTGAATTAATCCCGAGATTTCGATTTTCAAAAAGCTCCCTTTCATTAATAACTTTACAGGTGTTCAAACACCCTTCTCTTTTAGCATACTGACAAATACGTGTGTGTTGTACATCTGGTGCAAACTCTACATCATAGATCCGCTCGAACGTTTCGCCGTTCTTAACGGGTCTACTAACATAAAATATACCTTCTAAAACCCGAGTTTCACACACAGGACAGATTTGAATTTTCATAGTTGACGATTAATGTTTTGTTGATAATCCTCTACACCCAGCCTTTTTTTCAGTATAGCCTTATACATTGCTTCTCTGATCATCATGGTTCTGTGAACCTTCTTTAATAAATCCCTGGCCTGATCGGCACTCATCATATCGACTTTTTTATCGAATACGACCAATTCAAGTTCTTGTTCTAAAGTAAGTTCTTCCATTGGTTCCTAAGCTAATTGGTTGTCGATATCATATCATAGGTGTTATAGTATTGCACAGGTCATGCCGCCATAGCTCAATCGGTGGAGCAACAGTTTTGTAAACTGAAGGTTCCGAGTTCGAGTCTCGGTGGCGGCTTCTACAGGAGGACAACCATGATACAACCTAACTGGCAAGCAAGCGGGGAGCCTCAAAGGAAGAGCAAGAAAACGCCGCGCAAACATCAAGCATGGTTAGCAGCACATCGATTACTGGTAGAACGCCTTAAGAAGGGCATCAATTGCGACCCTGAAAAGGGTCTTTTTTTTGTCTAAATCCGTCCTTTTGATCGCACGAGTTTGAATCAATTATTATATAGATCGATGCGATCTGTGTGAATGATGGTAAAGTATTACGTTCTAGATACCAATGTTCTATTGCATGACAGTCTATCCATATACAAGTTTGATGACAATGTTGTAGTTCTTTGTATAAGTGTTTTAGAAGAATTGGATTCTTTCAAAACAGGAGATGGCGTATTAAATCGTAATGCAAGACACGTTTCTAGGGAGCTTGATAAATTACGTCAACAAGGCGATTTAATTCAAGGTGTATCTTTACCTAACGGTGGCAAACTAATTATATCTGTCATCAGTCAAGAAATTATATCTAAGATACCGGCTGAATTGTCTAGAGATAAAGTTGATAATTGTCTACTCGCCACAGCCAAATATCTAACTGAGTTACGAGAAAAGAGTGATGATCAAGTTGTTCTTGTAACGAAAGATATAAATCTTCGTGTAAAAGCGGGTGGACTTCGTGTAAAAACAGAAGATTATAGATCTGAGAAAATCGACCATACACATTTATATGATGGTCACTCAGAAACCGTTATGACAGCAGATCAAATGAGTCAGTTATTTGATCGCGGTATTGTTACAAACGATCCTTACTTCCCTAACGAGTGTATAACTGTACGAGATGTAGCGAATCCTTCTCATACTGTTCTAGCGATCTATAAACAGGGAGCGATCAGAGCGTTACCAAAGCTGGATCAAATTAGTAGAATCACTCCTAAGAATAGAGAACAATCATTTGCGTTGCATCTACTCTTAGATGACTCTGTACCCCTTGTAACGATAAGTGGTGCTGCTGGTACAGGTAAGAGTCTTATGGCCTTAGCTGTGGGCTTATCAAAGGTACAAGCGGGTGTTTATACTCGTATGTTGGTTTCCAAGCCTACAATGCCTATGGGAGGCTCTAAGAACGATTTAGGGTTTTTACCAGGATCATTAAGTGAGAAACTAACACCTTGGTTAGCTCCGATCAAAGATAATCTTGATGTGATTTGTAACTATAAGCACGACAAAAAGACCAAACGTAGTGCTTATGATGATCTAGAGGAACAAGGTCTTATACAGGCTGAATCACTTGCTCACATACGAGGACGATCGCTACCAAAACAATATATATGGGTAGACGAAGCTCAGAATATGAGTCCATCAGAAGTGAAGACCGTTTTAACTAGAATCGGTGAAGGTTCTAAATGTATACTATCTGGAGATCCTACTCAAATAGATAGTAGTTATTTAGATAGTGGTAGCAATGGGTTAAGTCTTGTCGTAGAACGGTTCAAAGAAAGCGATCTTTCTGCTCATATAACATTGAGTAAAACAGAGAGATCGCCTTTGAGTGAATTAGCTGCTAGACTCCTCTGAAGTTAGTCTGTATGACCAATCATCCGTAGCGATAGATCCTCCTTCACAGTAGTATCTTTTGGAGGCCACTTTGAATTTAGGTAAGGGAGGATTATCGCTACCACTTAAACTTGCGTCTACAAACTGAACTCTATTGTTAGGTAGAAGTGCAAATTGACCGTTATCTAACGCGATCATATTAAAACTTTTATGTTCTTCGGGATCTTCTGTATAACTCAGAGATAATCTATCTGATGGCGTATAACTATCTATAGTAAGAACATAATAACCTCGTATCTTTTTGTTTCTTATGTAAGCTATACAATCTATATTGTTTACAACACTTTTTTTTATTACATGAATGTAATTATCAAAACAATCCCATAACTGTAATTCGTTTGTCTGTAAATAGTTATTCCCCTCTTTGTGTAGAATACATTCTATTGGAAGTTTGTCATATAACGCCCCGTATTCTGGTATATACACCTCAAATCTAAACGCCTCTCCAGGTACACTTTTTACAGTGGCTAATCGCGCCCTTATAAGTCTTTTAGAGTCACCATTCTCTACATACTCAGATCTTATAAGAACTGGGAGAGGCGGCAGATTCACTATGTTCATAGCGGTGTCAGAAACAGCTCTTTACTATCTACATACATTGGATTAACGTTTAGCGATTTTGTTATGTAGTATCCATCTCTTTTCCCGTGTTTGGCAAAAAAGACAATACCGTAATGTAACATCGCACCATCCTTGTATTGTATGGCTATAGCTTTTCTATATGCCGTGTGTTTACCTTTAATCTTTCCAATGTAATGTATACACCAGGCTTTTCTAGGACTTTTCATTTTTTACCTTTTTGAAAAGTTCTATCACCTTTGTTTCTATTTCTCCACGACTTTTATTTATCACTTCGTCGTCCGAGTTTGTGACAGTTTTCAATTTTTGATAAAGAACTTCCAATTCTTTTCTACCAAATGTTTTTACCAAATACGAGATTTTTTCCAACGTGGTAGTTTTAATTAACTGATCCAAGTAGTTCAACATTTGTTTTGCTCGTTGTCATAAAGTATTAGAGCCATTTCTAGAGTAGCACGGAAGCAACGTTCGAGTACATCTATTTTTCCTTGATCTTCATTAGCTATAAGGGCTTCTGTTACAGCTTGAACAAGGTAACATAGCAGATCTAAACAATTTTGAAACCCGTCAATATACGGAGATTTACCGTTTTGAGGCTGTATATACAGACCGTCTCTGTTATAGAGATATTCTGATCGCTCAGCTATAGCTTTCCCTATTTCCGTATAACGATCCATACCGTTTATACGTTGCAGGACGATCGCAAAACACGGCATTAAGTTATTTTTTTTGGGATTATTTTGTTCAATAGTTGCGATCCTTGTCATAGAGATTCGTACAAAGTTTGTATAAATTGATATATGACGCGATCGTTCTCGTATTCTTTGGCTAATCGCGCCAATAATGTTCTAATAGCTATACTACATCCATATTGAGCTATATTGGTTCCGGTAGCTATTTCATATATGTCTCTATGCAAAGAATTATTATCGTTGATGTTCTTAGAAACAACTCTTTTCAACGCTACCAATTCTAATTCTACTTTAGTGAGCCTATCGTAAATATCAGTCTGGTCTCCCATCGAAGTACTCCTTTACTCCTTTAACAAGTACGAACTCTGTTTCGTTTCGTCCACAGCCCCAACAATATGCGATAATCAACACAGCTACTTGCACAGATTGTTGAAAGGATAATTGTGATACAATACTCCTTGCTAACAATTCAAGGGTGTCATTCGTTAGGTGTTTCATCATCTCTAAAAAGTAAAAGAAAAACGAACGTGAAACTTACGGTTAGCGATAATGTTAACATGGTGCCCAATAAAAAAGAAAATAAGGCAAGACTTATCGGCTCTGTTTGTACTAAGTTATTTATGTCCATAATGGTTGATCTTATTACTCCGATTGAGAGTTTAACATAAATGGCTTCTTTTTTCAAGAATGTTAGCGATCTATTATACTTAGTCAACGGCAGATCGCGTTCTCGCAAGCGTGGAAGACCTTCTCAAGGTGCTGATCTTATAGGAAGCCAAGATCAACTTCGTCCTGTCGGTCACAACACTTACAGAACGAGAGTATGGGACATTGTAGAGTTACCCATACGAGGATTACTTTACGGTGATGTAGCATTAGCCATAGAGTGTGAGGAGATGATAACATGGAGTCCTGAGATGACAACATGTTTACGTCTTATCAGTCAAAATTGTTTCCAGTCATCTGATGGTAGTGTTGAATCGTGGCGTGTTAAAACAAAAAGGGATGATGGTTTACTGTTAGAACGCTCTCCTAACGATAGAGTAATAGGAATCGCAAGGGATTTATCCAATAGATATTCTGGTAGAGATCCTGTACTTGGTGCTCAACGCCTCGAACAAGCTGTATACGGGGCGTATGGTAGAGGTGATGCTTTTATGGAATTAAGCATCCAAAACGATGGTGCAGGACGATGGTACATTGAGCGATCTAATTATCTACCAGCATGGTCGATGTTTGTAGAAGAGGATGAAACAGGGAAATTAATCAGCTATCGACAACAAGTAAGAACACAACCTTCTGAAAGCGATCGCATTTGGGGAGGTTATGATACAGCTCGTATATTACAGTTCTCTTATGGTATGCGACAACGTTATGGATTCCCAGCGTGTTTCGCACAAATAGAAAGCTGGCGTAAAATGAAAGATGCCAGTATTCTTTTAGAGCGATCGGCAGGAGAATCACTGGCCTTTTGGATACACACCTGTGGTGAACAACACGATAATACTTATTTACAAAATTATAGAAGCGAATTTGAGGCCAACTTAGCAAGTGGTCAAGGTTACATAAGTCACGTCTATCTACCTCATGGTAGTGACATTAGACGCAGTAGTGAAGCCAATCCTTCTTTGAAAGGACTTATGGATTACTATATGCAAACGCGGTATTCCTGTATGTTACCTACGGTTCCTGTACCTCTTATTGCAGGACTAGGTATTGTTCAAGGTGCAAGTAAAGAATTAGGTAATTTACCTGCTATATCCTATGGTAGAACGATCGCACATGCGAGATCTATCATTGCCGAACAGATTATATACGCCATAGGACTTGAATATACATTGAACTATGGATATGAAGAATGGTGTGAAGAACGACCTTTTGTTGAAATAGCATGGCCTAGTTGGGTAAACTTTGATGGTATCCCTGGATTAAACCCAGTTAGTCAACCTAGTAAACCTATAGAAGTTCAGGAAGAGGAAGCAAAAGAGAAATTTGTTCAACTTAACGGGAATTTTGTAAGAGCCAATCTTGGATGAATTGCTATCTTTGTACGATGAATGATCCAATCTTCTCTAATCTATCTATAGAACATTTAGAGTATCATGGCTAATCCAAAAGATTTCAAAGTAGGTGAGTTTGTAAGTTGGAACTCTAGTGGTGGTAGAGCTAGAGGTAAAATAACTAAAAAAGTCACTGATGGTCTTGTGCCAGACATTGATGTGAAAGTGGAAGGAACTCCAGAAGATCCGGCTTATCAAATTAGAGTCTATAGAGATTCTGAACCTACTGATACATTGGTTGGTCATAAAGGTTCTGCTTTAACGAAAATCCAACCTATCGAATCCAAAAGAGCTGTCGATAGTGACAGACTGGACGAAGTATATGGAAAATATAGAGATGCTGTAAATATGTCGGCTTCTGAATTGCAAAGATGGTCAGAAACCGAATGTAGCAGGAAAGCTTCTGTGTCTCGCGCTCCAATTAAAAGAAATTTAGAACTTCTAAAAACTAAAAAGGCAGAGTGGACTAATAAGCATATTAGATGGGCTAACAGAACCATTAGTTTTGTAAGTCGTATGAAGAATATGCCTAATGGAGAACCTGTTTCTAAAGAGTGTCCTAGTAAACGTGACATATCGTTAAAGAATTGGGCTTATGATCCTAGTAAATCCTCTAACAAGAGTGTTACGTCCTCAGATAATTCAAGACGTTTTGTGTTAGACGTTTCAGAAAATGATTTTTATAGAGCTTTCTCAAACGCTACAGATGTAACTGAGAAAGAACTCACCCAGATACGTGAATTAACAGATGAAAGTACGATCGCTGATAATTGGGTTATCGTAAAACTAAACATCGCTAATAACCTTGTCAATCAGAACGATCGCAAGTTAGATGTGAAGTTGTTAACTATGATTGGAGCTAATCTCGTAGGAGAGAATCTTGTCGTAGACGATGACAATTTTATCTTATCCAGTTCAGTTGTTATCGACGAAAATTCTGAAGGCTTTAGCGATCATAACAAAGAGATTATAGAGAAAGAAGGATTAGCTTCGTTGGTATTAGCGATCGCTGTTTCTCGTAGTTCTACATTGTTTAAGAACATTGAAGATAAGGTTTATAAGAGTGTATCATTTACTATTTCTCTATATAAACCTCATCTCCGCTGTCCTAATTGCGAAATGCTAAAATCAGGCGATCAAGTACGTGTGGATACTTATTATGAAGACGAACACAACAATAGAACGTTTTCTTGTCCACACTTAGCAGCGTCTACTCCTATACAGGACATTGTGGGTGACGCATTTCATTTCAACGACTATGTTATTCTTGATTCACAAGATGTGGATAGTGTTGATTTAGTAATCGATTAATCCTTCTCTATACATAGGAAAATCTTCGCTCAATCTAAGGAGTACTGTTTTTCCTTTCTCTGTACAATAATATAGTCTTTTCTTAGTATTCAATTCTATCAAACCTAGATCTAACATAGGTTTAATGTAGAATTCGTATTTACCTTTCTTGTCTATTTGTTTTTGTTGTTCGTTATCGCACTGTTCGTACCACAGTTCATCTAGTTCGTTTAGATCCTCATCTATGTACGAGATGAACGTAGCTTCTAACAGACTCCTGTGTATGTCAGAAATGAGTATCAGTTCCGGTAGCATAATATAGTATTAAAGTTCCAACAACATAGCTATTATGCTAGCACACGTTTCTCTTGCTGTGTTATGATTCTTAAAACATATCCTAGTGGCGCATGTGGTTAATCACTAAAATCCAAAGATTGTGGCGTAGGTTGTTACGCCAGCAGTTGTATTGGGTTCAGTGCGATCGCTACAGTAGAAGACACAATCGATTCCTAGATCGCACCATCATCGCCATATGGGCGCGAAACGAATTGTCGGCTATTCATAGAGCTGAAAAACATCTATCTAACAAGAGTGTTATAGTGTTACCATGTATAGCGAAATTCTTAGTGTGATCTTTGAGCTTTGTGTATCATACATACTGGTAGGTGTGGTTTTAACAACACTCCTACTATTATTGGTCTTAACGGCGTTGATTATCAACGACGAAGGATTATTTGTTATATTAGGTTTGGAGTTTGGTAATAGTGCTGAAAAGATATTCTCTTCTCATTTTTGGATAAAATGGTTTGTGCTATCGTTGTTTGGATGGCCCTATGTAATATATAAAATCAAGAATCTGAATAATGAAGTCTAAACAAAGCGATCGTCATAAAAATAGAGAACATCTAAAAAAGACTTTACTGAATTTTTACAATGATGAAGTTAAGATTCGTGTTCTCCAATCTTTTACAAGGTGTCAACATTGTGATAAATTATACAGTGATACAGTACACCATAAAAGAGGGAGACAAGGTGTTATACGTCTAGATAGAGATTCTATAAAGGAGGAACTCTTGCTATATAGTCCACAATTAGTGGAAATCATTCAAGGACATTTTATCGATAGCATTCCACTTCTCATATATTCTGGTAACTTAATGGCTGTAAATAACGTATGTCATCGTTACATACATGATAATCCTGCTATAAGTTACGAGAACGGTTGGATGTTAAAACGTATATAACGAGGAGTATCTATGATCCAATATATTCTCGGTTTTATTTCAGGAAGTGCAGCTATTCTTGCTTATGGAGCTTTTCTAAATAAGAAGAATAAAGCTGAACAACTTATTAAAGCCAACCTACTCAACGTTGTAATAGGAGATATACCATCTGGCTTTGATGGATATTGTTATCAGAGAGAAGACAATATATTTCTTATTCGATTGTTTGAAGAACGTATGGAAGAAGAGATTAACGAAGATAATCTTGATCTACCTGAAGTGGTAACAACTAAGAGACTGATACCTATTGCTCATGGTATATCTAAACGTAATTTCGTAAAAGAAATATCGTTTGAGGAATGGGCTATACAAGTCATGATGAGTTGTGTTGATGGTGTATTGTCATCAGTGCCCGTGGAGAATTATATCATAGAGGGACCGGAAGAGAACTATCACTTGTTGCGTATTATTGAACCAGATGGTGATACCATCAAAACGATCGCCCATGGCGTAAAAGATTCTAATGGACTTCGTTTGGTTGATGAATATCAATGGGCTATGCAAGGAGGTATTCAATTAATTAACCAAGAAGGTAATCCTATTCTTTACAGCATTAACGACGACGAAGATTTAGAAGAAGTTTGATTTTTTCTGTATCCTGTAATAGAATATAACTTTCCAACTATTTTCTATGGATCCTTATGGAAACAAAAGAGTGTGACACTTGTAAAGAAATTTTGTCCATAGATAAGTTTGAACTTCGTTCTGATCGCGGAACATATAGAAAGGATTGTAAATCTTGTCGTTACAAAGCAAAACGCGATCGTCGTAAACAAGGAGTTTCTAAGACCGAAGTAACAGTTGATATACAAAAAGATGACGCAACTGGTATCATAACGGCCAATATAACAACAATTGGATCTCCAGCAGATCCTATTGAGTATCTAAAGTCTAAGGGTATAGATACCGACTCTTACACAATGACTAATGGGCGTGTAAAGAGTTGGACGACCTCTATGAAACTTAGAGACAAAGGAGGTCAAGACACTCTTACACAAATCGAAAATTTTGGTGTTACTGCTAACATCGTACCTAAGACAATTAATCCTATTGAATTTGGTCTACAACAAGTAACATGGACTAGACCTAAATCAACGTATAAATCTGATACTAGACCAAAAAACGTAGAGAACATATTAGTATTACCTGATATTCATTTTGGATATCGTTCTGTAAATGGAAATCTAGTATCCACCCATGACGAAAAAGCTTTGGTTCTAGTTCTAAAGTTGGTAGAATTGTTAAATCCACATCTTATTGTAGCGTTAGGTGACACATTAGACTTTCCTGAATTTGGTCGTCATCCCCATGGAGTAGATCTTAAAGGTCATACTCAAAAATCATTACAGACGGCAGCGACTTTCTTCCACGATATCAGAGAACTTACAGATTGTGAATTTAGAGTTATAGAAGGAAATCACGATAAAAGAGTTGGCGACTATGTAAGAGAGGCGATAAAAACAGTCGTGGACGTTCCTGGATTTACGTTTACCATCCCTAGCATATCTGACATGTTAGACTTTGATGGTAAGAACATAATCTATCACGGTGGATTCACTAAAGAAGGCTTCGACGGTTATACTAGCGGAGCTAACGTATGGAAACATCGTGATTGGATTTATACTCATGGCGAAAAATGTGGTAAAGACGCGATCGCCGATACAATGAAAGCTTATTATTCAAATGTTGTCATGGGACATATCCACAGACAATCTACGGTCTCACAAATGATTCCTGTACCTACGGATTCTGGTATAAGATACAAGAGAATGTGGGGTGTTTGTCCAGGTATGATCGGTAAACAAGACCCTACACTACCTGGTTACGGTGTAGAACGTAATTACCAACAAGGTGTAACTATTATTACCCATTTTTCAAGAGATGACTGGCAGACTTTTGATTCTACAGTTACACAAATACCTTTCATTGATGGACACTGTTTTTATAACGGAGATCTTTTAGTAGCATAAACCAAACATCTTATTGTCTTTAGTTATAAATAAATAAAAGGCTAAAACGCTAAAATGGTATTTGTAAATAGCGTTGTATAGCCATGGAACTTATCACAACTTCAGATACGTATCTAAAACCTAGTGCCGCAGATAGCAGCACTATTGGTAAAGAAGAACTCGCTATTGCCAAACGTGGTAAGACTTTTCCTATTGCAGCATATAGGGAAGAAGGGAGTCACATTGTCTTCACGTTAGATATTGAAAAGATTGATCCTAAAACTATTCACAAAAGCGGCAAAAACACTTGGTATGTCTGGAAAGGTGCTATAGAAGATCAAAGCGGTTTTAGTATGGACAATAAACCTATAGATTCTTCTGTAAGTAAGCCTAAGGATCTCGGTGTATCATTTCTTTTACCCGGTAACAGTGTTAGAACTTGGTCAGGACAACCTGTACACGATCGCAAGGCACCTAATATTACATGGGGTGAAGTATTACATTTTACACCTTCTGGTAATTATCGTCGTCCTGCTAATGCGTCTGTAGTGGCGAATTTAATAAGTATTTCTATAAAAGCTCAAAAGATATGCGATCGTTTTGGAAAATCCATTATCATCCGTAGTGGTTACAGAGATCCTGAGACTAATGCCCGTGTTGGAGGTGCCCCTTTTAGTATGCACGTTCAAGGCAAAGCGTTAGATATAGCCATTCCTGGACGATCGCCTTTAGAACTTTATAGACTTCTTAATGATGAATGGCGAGGTGGTTTAGCATATAGTAACAGTATGCAGTTTCTACACGTTGATGATAGATCTGGTGATGCCAGATGGATTTATCCTGGCGGTTAACGGTATTCTGTACTTGTTAATTCGGTTTGTTGCTATTTGTAGATCGCGTCTTAGATCAGATAATCTAACTATGGTTTAGGTAGAGTCATGGATCAGCGAAAGATAAGCATCCTAAAATCTGTCGTCCAAGCCAGTCATAAACCCGCACATCTACGGGCTATTCACCCTGATGTATTATATGTGGAACCTGCTTATGTGCCTCACACAGGCAAGTTTCTATATCGTATCATAATGAAAGACGGAGAAACCATATACGGTTATGCCAAGGTGCAAAATCGTGGTGGTCCCTCTTATCTTTCTCTTTACATGGTAGATGCTTGGGACTGGTTAAGTATGGGCGGTCTATACCTTCTCGCTGATAAATTTGATTCTGATTCTTTAGAAACTGAGAATCGCTAAACCGTTGTAGCGTTCTATATTGGATTAGATGATTGACAATATTTTTGAAAAATACAACACAATTTTCTTGTCTATTAGATCTCCTCCCCATGTTAAAATCGTGTAAACGATCGCAAGAGGTTCACTAAAATGCACAATAGAGAATTTTTGTTGATGATGTCTAATTATCAGGAGGTTGGCAAACGTCGTGAAAGATTAAGAAAGAGGGCCGAACAATATGTGTTTCGACCCGTACACAATCCGATGACGCCTTAAAATCAGCGATCGCTATTTGTAGTTCTTCCTCTATAGAACTATCTAGCGATCGCTGATCTTCTTTAACGACAAATACAACAGCGATCGTGTTTAGATCAATAATCAAAAGTTCTAACATGGTTTTTGGTAAGTTCCAATTCCAATGCAAGTCTGGATAAATGACGTGATACCCAAAAAGATCTATTATCGTTTGGCGATAAATCGCTTAACATATTTTTGTAGGATTGGATCTCTTCTAAGAGAGCTTCGGTTAAGGTCATAAATTATGTACTAGATAGGGTATACTTGAAAAAGTCTATCATAAAACAAGATGCTTAACAAAACAACCGTTAGCGAATTAACTATAGGCGATTGTATACAGTTTTTAAACGGACAACTACAAACTCCAGATCCGAGTATGTCTATATTTTGTCCATTGCAGGCCGAGATATTAGAAATAGATAGATGTTGGAATAGCGATCAAAAGAAATACTTTTATCGTTTTCGTAGTGTCGCCGCTAATAATAGTTGGTCAATCTGGTTCAATGAAGATTATCGCTTTACTGTAGTCAATAAAAAGACATCATCGAATATATATACAGCCCCGTGGGCGTTTGAAAGTGAAAAGGTGGGGAATATTTCTATAGATTAAGGCAAATGGCTATCTATATACCTTAAGTGTGTAGGAATTTACTATTGTGAAAAATAGTGTAATTCTGTAGGATCATGACGACTGAATCTTCTTCTACTATTAGTAACGAAGAATTGATGGCCACTATCAATTCTGTTCAAAAATCTATCGAAGATCTTTTAGAACTACAACGTAGCACCGTGGTTACTATAGAAGTGGAAGAAGAAGAAACCGATAATGATGAAGACGATGAAGAATACGAAAACGGTATTCGTAATCAAATTGGTTTTCCCAATAAATATGAATTAGATCTTATTTCAAAACTTACGGGTAATGTATATACGTCTACTGATTGGACAATGGTTCCTTTTATGGCCAGTAACAATCTAGTGGACTATGGTCTTCGTCGGTGGCATCCTAGCTCAATGTTACAGCTAGCATCTACAGCCGTAGGAAGACCTCTTCTAGTAGATCATGACATGGCTAATAGTTACGCTGCCAAAGGCTTTATTGTTGATGCTAAAGTCGTCAGAGAACGTACAGTAGAAGATCGCATCATCGATGGTGGTGGTCATAGAGGATATAATCAAGAAATAATTCAAAATGAAGGCTACATTTGGTTATTCTTAAACGTAGCTATCCCTACGGGTTCTGACACAGCTAAAACTTTGAATGATCGCATTCACAATGATTGTTCCACAGGTAGTAAGCTAGACAAACCTATTTTTATTTGTCCTGACTGTAGTGCTAAATACAATAGGGATGTGTCATTCTACGAGAATACTAAAGATTCTAAAGGTAAGACAATCTACACGTGCGATCATTTGATACCTTCACCTTGGATGTTGGATATGTGTAATGCTGAAGGTATAGATGTAACGGCATTTAACTTTAGTAGATATTGCACGTTAGGTGGAGAAAGACACGAATTGTTAGAACACTCTATTTGTAATAGAGGCGCACTACCCGCCGCAAGCTGTTTAAGATCCTAACAGTACTCGTTTCTCAGGCGTTGAATATCTTGCGTAGTTATAACATCTTCGGATAATAAAATCTCTCCTAGATCCAAATAGTTCATATTCCATATATTAGAGATTTCCATGAGTTCTTCTAACTTTATAGGAGTCTCTCCACTCTCACGATGTTGAACGAAAGAAGGGTTATAACCAAGGTTCATAGCGAACACCCATTGTGAACTCATACCTTGCTTTATTCGTGTTGCCATTAACCAACGCCCTTGTCTAGTTAATGTTTCTTTTATAGTAACTTCATTAAGAGGAAATGGAGTTAATTCATGTACGGTTCTTTTACCCTCTTCCATATCATATTTGAAGTCATCTTTACTATCGTTTATGTGCATCTTATAAGTGGTCAGGAAATATTCAAAATCTTTAACAGAAGTCAATTCTTCTTTTTTTTCTGTTATAACTTTTAAAACATTTCTAGGTGTTATATTAAACGCCTTACTAAAGGCGTATACATCTACTAATCTAATCGAAGCATAACCACATTCTCTATCTCGTACTTGATGTTTTTCCCATTCAAGAGCGTTAGCTAAATCTTCCTGTTTGAATATACCATATTGATATCTTAATGCTTTTAAGCCCATACCGTATATTCTATTGCTTTTACTCCGAGATTTTGGTGAAGATTTACTTTTTGAAATCACGACGAACATCTATTAGGAACAACTATTCATAGTACAACAAGATAGCTAATACAGTATATCTTAATCGCTATCATGCGAATATATTTCTTTTTGTATAAATAAGCTAGTTTGTGACCCCTTTTATGGAGATGGAGGTGAGCCGCATGGGCAAAAACTCCTTACGTGAAATTATCAAGCTGGGTAACCTCAGCGAAGAAGAACAGATGAAACTATCTATCAACCTTCAAAAATCTGGAGTTCAAGCTCATAATAACGGCTTTGCGAAGGCCCTGGGCCTTTCCTCCAGCATGGTTGTCAACGATTCTGTTGATGAACGAGAAGTTGAAGAAGTTAGCGATCAAGACGAAGAAACAGTCGAAAAAGCTGTTGAACCTGAACTAGAAATTGAGCAGGAAACAGCCGTTGTAGAAAAATCTGAACCCGCTATCACGGCTGAAATTCTACAACAGTTTGTCAGAACAGCCGTCGAAAATGCGATCGCTCCTTTGCAGGAAGAGCTAGAGAAAGCTAAGGTTCAAAATCGAACACTGGCTGATGAATTGAATAAGGCTAAGGAATCTGACAAGGTTCTCGAAGGTCTATCTAGGTTGATTGGTCGTCCAGAAGGTGCGAAAGAAATCTCTATGCCTAACGTTAATATTCGTACATCTCCTAACGGCGATCGTTTGGATGGACGACTAGCCGAATTTATGTCTATCCGTGACAGCCTGGGTGTCACCTATAGGACTACCAGTGGCGGTTCTTTGATGCCTGTGTACCCCACCCACGAAATCGATCAGTGGATGGCAGAACAACGGTACAATGATAGCAGCTACAAGTCTCTTCTCAAAGAGATGACTGATCTGGGTAAGAAACATGGTTTATTCCGTGGTTCTAAGATGATCACTGAATCTGAGCGGAGAGCTGCTACCACTTCCTCTGATGTTCCTGGTGGTTTTCTGGAAGTTCTATCTTCCATCATGCGGGTTAGCTCCCGTCCCGGACTGGTGTTCTGGCAATTCCCTCAAACTGTTCACCGGTACGATCGCGGTAACGGCGAAGTTATTGACATCCCTCGGGCTGCTTATCCTGAGGTAGCGACCAATTCGCAACAGCGTTTGCTCTCTGGATCTAATACCTACGTTCCCATTGATTCTAGTAATCAACGGGTTCGTACTGGCCTTGTTAAGATGATTCTTAATGAATACGGTCGTGGTCGTTCGGAAGCACCTCCTATCTCTATCCCTCGGTTCGTAGAAGAGTACGCCATGTTGCCTCTGATGAGGATCTTGGAAAGAGATCTTTTCTACGACTATTACAACTGGGAAGATCTGGTTATCCGTGAACAGTGGAGACCTACCACTAAGAACTACTATAACAATGGCGATAACATTGTTACAGCAGCGGCTTCTGTGACTGTGGGTGGTACTATGACACGGCAGTTTCTCAATCAGGTATACACAAGGCTATCGAACGATCGCGTTGTGCCTCTACCTGATGGTAACTACGGTCTTGTTACCAATCCTACCGCTATGTCTCAACTGAAGAGTTCTCTAGTCAACCAATACTTTGAAGCTCCTAGTGTTGAACAGATCCGGGAAATGACCAACATGATGCTTGGTGATTACCCTGCTGGTGAAAACATCAAGGTTGAAGGTTATCAAGGGTTGTTTGAGGGCTTCCACATTTGGCAAACTAACGCCTTTGCTAATGCTACTGGGGCAGAAGGTGTAGCTACTGAAACCAATGGTGATAGCACCTCTTCTGTGGTTCGTACTTCTTACGCCTTTGGTGGTATGGCTTCTGGTCGTGGTATCGGCGGCTCTGGTGTTCAGATTCTCTTTGATGAGAAGACTGACTTTGGTCGGATGGATCGCGCCATTTGGCAATCCTACGAAGCCCACGGACCACTAGACGTTGACGCTACTGGTTACAATGATACATCTGACATTCCTCAGGAAACACGGGTGTTCAAGGTCAACACGTTTGATGTAGCACTTACCTGATTGGTGAACTAAATGACTCAGCAGCTTTCTAAAGACGATTACAAAGCTTGGTTAAGTACACAAGGATGGCGAATTATCCAATCTGAAGCAGAAACTGTCAATTTTGATAAGGCTGACGACCAGAAATGGATTGAAGTCATCGATGAGATTGTGGAACTGAAATATCCTCCCCAAGTGGAAGATATTCAGGTTGAACAATCGGTACAAACTGAAGCGATCGCTATTGTTTCTGAAGAAGCTGCTGAAGTCAACTTCGATTACATTAAGGTGGATGGGATAAGAATTTGTCCCGTTTGTAACTATCCTATGCGTACAGCTTTGGAAAGTTCAGATCCCATCTGTCCTACATCTGTTCCTAATTGTCCTCGTCTCGGAGTTTCCTAATGCCTAAAAGATCATACGTTCATAATCGTGTTGTACGCGACAATCTTAGTGGTAAGGCTGTAGATTTCTACGATTTCGCCGTCCATGGTGGTGCTCAAGCAACTATCACACTGCCTCTAGAACTTGAATCCCAGTCTATCATCACTAGCGGTTTCGTGTATGTGGACACCCCTTGTGTGGGTTCTGGGGCCTCTATTGCTGTTGGCCTTAACACCAACACTGATCTTCTTGCTGCAACTGGTGTAGCCTCCTTTACTGATAACGCTGTACTGAACTTGATTCCTTCTACTACTGCTAATATCAGTGGTGATGGTCATAACTCAGGTGTTGCTAACAACCGTCCTTTGGTACTTACCGCTGATCGCCACTTGAAAGTGACCATCAGTGGAGCAGCTCTTACCGCTGGTAAACTAGCGATCGTTCTGTTCTATGTCGGTCCCTTTGATGGCGTAAGACCTGTAACCTACAGCATGGAAGGTTAACAGTTGGCAATATTAACGCCTACTGACCTTGTTAAATTAGCGCCTGAGTTGGAATTAGACTCAGGCGCTATTAACAGTGCCATATTGACAGCGCAAATGATCGCTGAATCACCTATGGGTGCTAATCGTCCTTTAGAAGAGCAACGATTTGTTGAAACACCTATATTAAACGGCAAAGGTATTATTAAACTATCTAGATTGCCTATTAATAATACTGTTCAAAAGGCTCCTGTTGTATCCATTCGCGGTAGACGCTTATTAGCCTCTTTTGGATTACCTCTATCTGACAATCAATGGATAACACTTAATCCTTCTACTGATTATGAATTTGATTATCAACTAGGAGAAGTAAGAATTTTAAGTGCTAATCTTGCGGGTCTTACTACTGAGTCTTGGGGATTAGGTAGTGCAGCTAGGGCTCGATATAGTGGTAGACCATTTAGACGCCCTACACAAGCTCACGAAAAGTCTGAAATGAAGGTCGAATACACTACAGGGTTTGATTTCAAAGCTGTTCCCATAGATCCAAGGGCGCAAGAGATAAAGATCGCTCTTATATCCATACTTAAACTACAAAGAAGTCCCATGGCTTCTGGTATGAAACAATATACACTTAACAATTTTTATTCCGTTCTTTATGGTAGTGAAGCTACCAACGTAAATACCAGTAGTACTGATAGTACGTTACTACAAGACGTTTTGATGGTACTAAAACGTTATCGTCCTAGGGAGTTTGTGTCATGACTATACTTCCTATTACACCTCCAGTAATTCCTCTCGTTCCTAACGCAACGTTATTCTTTCAAGTGCCTACAGGTCAACATCAAATTGATCCTGTGACGCTTAATGAAGTACAGATCTTTGAAGAGATTCAGCTTAAAGCCGCGATCGTTGAATTAGGTTATGAAACCTTCCAGAATGAGAGTCCCGGTCTAGACAATATGGAACGTAGAGTTAGAGGATATATCCTTGTTAAATCTCTACCTGAGGGTCTTAGAAGCAGCGATCGCGTCAAAGTTATAGTGAGTAGTAGTGGTAGGCCCGAGGAAGGTACATTGTTTTTCACTGAAAGACTAACGGCGATGTTTTATAACATTGTACCTTCTGTTGGTATTCCCTTCGAGGCTTATTTTCAGACTACAGGAGGAGGTTAACATGGTTCGATTAGAGAATTGGAATCCTCCAACACTAGAATATCGTAAAGCTGTCTTCACTTGGGATACAGAATACGCCGCTCAGGTTCATGAAGGTGCTGGAGAAAGTTATCCAGCAAGACCTTGGGTAGACAATGCGATCGCTCAATTGGATCTTGAACAAGAGTTTTCTGATGGATATAGAGAAGGCGAAGATCTGAATAAAGCATTTTTACATCTAACCGACATGGTTAGTGAACAAAGTCTTTATGAATTAGAAAATCCTGTTTACGATTGGCCTAGAGTGACCAAACGTAGATCAGGAGACGTTGTAACGTCACCTCGGGATATTTACGATTTGGGTAATCTTTATGATTCTCAATCTGTAAAACTGGAGGAAACGTTATGAACGCGATAAAAGCTCTTAACGACATATCAGCTTTAGTAACAGATCTAAGATCTTTGTTAAATAACGAACTTGGAATATTTGATGACGGAACAAAAGCGTTTTGGGTGGAACCTCCCTTCATTCCTTCCAAACGCACTTTTTCCGGTGTAAAAATTGTGGTTGCGCGTAATCAAGAGGCTTTACAACCACAAAAACCTTGCGTTGGTGTACCTCAGGCTATCCAGCGCATGTATTGGCGAGTAACACTTATCAATAATGACTATTCCTCTTCAGGATTAGCCAAATGGGATAGTGCGATCGACAAAATCCGTAGGCGTTTCCCCCTTCATCGGGAAAGAGCCGTGGAAGTAACTGAGGATCAATTTCCACAACGGACTTTTCTGTTGGAAGCTGTCAAAGTCGTTAACTTAATCACTGTTTAGGAGGAAACTCTACATGGGACAAATTATCAACTACGCTAGCGAACGAGGCACTAGCGTATTTACAGAACTTCGGTTTGTGCTTCTTCCTAAAGGTACTCGGGTACCTACGGAATATACTGTTACTGTAGGAGCTGCTGCTGCTGCGATCAACGTTACCACTTCGGCAGCTCCTACGGCTAAAGGCGCTACTTCGTTAACACTCGCTGCTAGTGCCACCATTCCTGCTTTTTCCAAGATCCGTTTTGTAAATGGTGTTGAAGCTCGTACTAGCACAGCGGTGACTGGTGCCACAGCGGTGACTCTTTTGTATCCGTTGTCAGCAGCTATTCCTGCTTCCACCGCTGGTACCGTAGACGCCTCTGTGCTGACTGTCGGTACTGAAGTGTTACCTGTTACGCCCCTTCCCACCAATATCTATCCTGGTGAGAAACTGACATTTAACAATGGTGCGTATAGTGTAACGGTCAGTGATTTCACTCCTGCTGGTGCCATTCGTCTGCAAATCCAACCTAGTACTGTTTTGGCTGTTGAAAACCATACAGCTAAAACTACAGCTACCGTTTACATCGCTGGTGCCACTGACGCTTCTCCGTCTTCTCAGCCCAAGACTGTTGACGCAGCCAACTTCCTCAGTGGTAGCGGTATGGAAATGGTTACTACAGGTAGTAACAGAACCATGTCATTCACTTTCCAAAGAATTATTGGCGATCCCGGCGCGGATCTTCTCATGAAGATTCTTTACGACGATCGCTTCTTTGGTTCTGAGATTTACGCTACCCTCAGACGCCCCTTTGGCGAAGAATTTGCTGGAGCTGCCATTTTGACCTCTGGTAACCAAAGTTCACCTGTACAAGACCTTATTACAGTACAGGCTGACCTTCAGTTCCAAGGTTCTTCCTTCAAGTATACTGCACCTACTGGCGCATTTGATCCTCTGTCTAACGTCTATACGCCTCCTCTGGGCGCGTAAGCGTTAGGTTATATACAGAACGTCCTTCATTGGTTTACACTGATGGAGGACGTTTTTAATGCGCTAAGATGGAATACGATATTTTATATTCGGGAACTGCAATATGTCTTATTAATTGCCGTGTCGCAGACGAAGGTGTTTATTATGGTTTTGGTTACTATGCGGCGAACACCCCTCCAGTAGTACCACTAAGAACCGGAGAAGGAAAAGAAGTTATCACTATAGAGGTTCCACAAGAAGCGGTTAACGAATCTATCATGATCGCTATGGGAGATCATGACGGATTAAACTTTGCTAAACGAGCGATCATCCAAGTTGTTTGACCCGTGTTTCGCTATTTTTATTATTTACAGTAAAAGAGCAATATATTATTGTCTATAAAGTTTCTAATTTCTTCCAATGAAAGTAATTCCGTTTCTTGCAAAGAAACCAAAAATTGTTATGGTTCCTGTCGGCAATGACCTAACAGGCACCGTGTTTCTATTAAAGCGAGGTTATATTTCTCCGTCGGAGAGCCCTGTTGATTACCAAACGCTCGAACGAAATCGCCGCAAATTTTTTGTGGCTTATAATGCGAGGGTTAAGGAGTTAGCAAAAGAACGTAATGAATCGATCGCAGAGACTCGTAAATATCTAGAAAGCCTACAAGGTGGCGAACAGGGCGACGTTCAGATCGATACAGGTGAAACCTTTATGGACGCTCTGGACGATGAAACTCTAGAGGTAATGTTCCGACTTCAAGAAGACACTCGTACCCTATCTATCAGGGCCGCTACCTATATGTTGAAATATAGAGCGGCCATTCCTGTCATCCTGACTAAGAACGCCGAAGCAGGGTCACGTAAGCTGTCTGTAGAACCTTTGACAAATCCTATTGGATCAGGAGATCTAGTAAGATTCGATGATTACATTGTCAAAGTACGAGACTATGCCAATTATGGTTCTGAAACGTTGATGGTTGAGGATCTGCCTATTCCATTGACTGTAAAGAGCGTGGGTTATTTGTGCGATCGCGATACTTCTCAGATCAAGGTAGGTTTTTCTGATTGGACTACTGACGATACTTCTGAACTTATTGGAGAAGAGCTTATCGCTCAACTTTATCAGTTCTATCAAGTAGAGGCAGGGGAAGCGGTTAATGAAAATGCTCTTCCTGAAGGAAATGAGGAGATTGTAGAAGAAATGGGGGAATCGCTATTATCGAGTGGGGAGACATATATCTCAGACTCCAATATCTCGGTTGTACCGACCCCCGTCTAGATTACGAACATTTTGGTGATGAGAATCCAGCGTTGATATTTGAGACGCTTAAATTCTATGAGGAGGCGTATAGACAAGACATCAATGTAAAATCCATAACTCATGCGATCGGTTGGTCTGGTCTGTTTAATGGTTTTGCAGGTAAGGACTCTAAACAAATAAAGCCAGAAGACATTGTGCCTTTTCCTGATCTTATGAAACAAGGCGCAGAGAAGACTGTATTTAGTAGTAAGACGAGATCTATTGTCTATCGGTTGCTTAAGGATAAGCGAATACCTCCTGCTGTTGCCGCTTTCCTACAAACTATTCCTGAGATACGCGAGAGGTATATCAAAGATGGCTGATCTGTTACAAAGCAAATTTGAACTTGTCCATACTGATGACGGTAAACAGATTCGTCACGGAGAATCTGTACTTGACAATGTAACAAGTGTTGAAAAAGAAGACGTTGACGGTGTTCCTTATGTCGTTTTCAAAGCGGAACTGGGATCAGAAGTTTATAATCCTTATAGCCGTTTTGTTCTTTCTCATAATGAAGAAGGCGACATCGTTAAACACGCTGGTGTAACCTTAGAAGGTGTTGAATCTGTTACGACATCAATAGAAGGTGGTAAGTGCGTTGTAACGGTGAAAGCTGCTTTAGCTGGCGAGGACTTCACTTCTATCCTTAAGAGAAAAGAAGTCAAAAAACCACAACCCAAAGTCGTTCCTGAAGTCAAACCTCAATAAGACAGCATACGATAGATTCACCACGAATCTTTAGAGCTAATAAAGTGTTTGGTTCGTGTGATTAGTTGAACCAAACACTTTATCGTTACACATATCACTTTTTATAATGGCAACAACTCTTGGGAGTTTAATTTTAGAATTGGGGTTGGATGACAGTAAACTCCGACCCCAATTTAACGCTGTAAAAGCCAAAGCTTTGGGTTATGCAAAGGAATTAGAAAAAATTCTAAAGGTTTCTCCTAATATAGATTTAGATACAATAAAACCAACTGTAGACTACAGCGATCTAACTCAATTAGATACGGAACTTTCATATCTTCCTACGAAAATAAACGATGTAAATGAAAAGTTTACAGTGGTTCCAAAGGTTGACTTTACTGATTTAGATACATTAAACACTAGACTAGAAAGTTTACGAACTGAAAATATTGGTGTAAATATCGATAGCATTACAAAAGATTCTGTTGAAGAACAAACCACTTCAGACCTTAATAGTAATATTAAAATTCTCTCTAAAGGAATATCTAAACTATCGTCATCTATAGAAGAACTTTCTGAAGTTGTTTTCGATCTAAATAATACAATGAGTATGATCGAAGAAGATAGGAGAGCGTTTATAGATAAGAAAGTAAAAGAAAAACCGAAACGTGGTAGTAAATTCGTTCTTACCGAAACAGAACTAGAAGTTCTAAGACCGGAAGTAGATCATAAACCGCTGAAAGAACTTAATGAACACTTAAATGAAAAAGAGATTCATTTCAAAGAAGTGCAGAAATTATTTTCTAAAAAATTAAAACCAAAGGTTGACACTTCTGATATAGATAGTATGAAATCTAAATTAGAAGGGTTATATAATAGAAATATTAGAGTTAATGTATCTAGTAGATTAGAAAAATCCTCTAGAAACGATCGCTTTTCACAAACTCAGACAAGCTCAAGAGTTAAACAGACAATAGGAATAGACAAAGCTTCGATAGACAGCATTACTGCTCCTATGGGAGTTTTAGGTGAGATATTTTCTAATTTTGCAACTGAGTTCAGTAAAAAATCAAAAGAGGGATTATTTAGTAGAATAGGTAAAGGTATAGGGGCTGTGGCATCACCTATATTTTCAGGTGTGGCTCAAGGGGTCGCTATACCATTAACGGCTAATTTTAGCCAAGGTTTAGCAGATTCGTTGGAAAGTTTAGTAGGCGAAAGTGTAGGTTCAACTTTTCTAGTTGGTAAAACATTAGGTGATGCAATAGGAAACGCTTTATCGGATGCTCTTAAAGAAAACCTTTCTGAAAACTTTATAAAAGATGTCAACGGTATTATCGACGAGGTAATACCGTCTGCTGAACGAGAATTAGAGAGATTTGCTGAACAAGGTAGACAGAGAAAGAGAAGAGAAGGGCTTTCTCAACCAGCTAGAGAAGAAATCGCTAGAGAGAACAGGGACTTATACAGAGAATTTACCAATGTAAAATCCAATATAAGAAGTATAGACCAGGACTTTATTGAAAACGAAGTTGCCCAAGATCGTGGGGCTAATTTAAGACAAAGATTAGTAAGGCAGAGAAACGCTTTATATGAATCTTTGATACCAAATGTAGAGATTGAAAACCTTCAACGAGAGGGTGAAACGGAAGCGGCAGCAGAGGCGCTTAAAAATAATGATGCTTTTATAAAACAAATTCAAGTATTAGACGAAGAAATAAAACAGGTTGATGATATATTAGATGATCTATCGCTTGCTCTAATGGAGAAAGGCGATGATCTACGTAAGAGACAAGAAGAACTCAAAAAAAACCTAAAAAATATTAAGGTTCGTTTTGAGAAGAATAAAGCTATCGAACCTGAACTACGTTTATCAGAGGAGGTTCCTAAAACATTTGCCGATGCTGTTAAACGTATAAATCCAGAAATAGAACCTCAGAACATACCACGTCTGATAATAGACGACGAAAGACTGCGTGAAACCGGAGCCAACGCTGGATATGTAGCAGAGGGTAACGTAGTGGTCGTTACCCAGGATATGTACGATGCTATCGAAAACGGTGTACTGACTCTTAAGCAATATATAACACTATTCCATGAACTTCAACATGCTCATGATCAGGGCTTTGGTAGTATAGATGGTATTTTAGCTGGATTAGAAAACGAAATTTTAACCACTCCATTGGTGCCCACCGAAGAAGAAAAAGTGAAACTTCAAAGTTTTTTAGAGAACTTTGAAACTGGGGGTTACAATGAAAGTCAAAGAACAGAGGAAGTAAACGCTCAGTTAGCAGGAATACGATATGGCGAAGAAGCCTATCAAAAACAACAAGAAAAACTATACAGACAAAATATAAGAAAAGTTACTGGTGCTGCTGGAGGAACGTTTGAGACAGATTTCGGTGATGAAATTAATAAAATTAAAAACAATTTAGAGATAATTGATCAAACTGCTTCTGCGTTGAACATAGAAGTCGGAGATACTATAGAAACGATCGCTGTTAACCTTCTCCAACTAGTAGACTCTTATAACAGAACCCTTTCTAAAATACAAAATATAGACTACTTAGATCTTAGAGAGTTACAAGGATTAGAAGTAGATTTACTCAGTAATAAATCTAATTTAGTCAAGCTTAAGAAAGAATATGGAACTGTCAAACAACAATTTACAAAGCAGACAGAAGATCCTCTAAGTGAGATTAGATCTCGATCTCTCGATAAACAACTCGCTTTAGGTGAAGATCCTTGGACTACAAAAGCTTCTGATAGTATTGCGATCGCGAAAACTTTAGAGAGACAGTTTGCAACGTTTGAAGGTGTTCAACCCAAACCTGAATTTATTTTAGACGAAGATTTATGGGGAAGTGACTCTCAACAACTTTCCGAAAACCTTACAAAAACTATTGAAGAAGAGCAGAGAAATATAGAAGACTTATTCATAGAACTAAATAGATTAAAAGAAGAAGCTCAACAGGGAGTCCAAAATAGTGGCGTCAGTCCTAAACTAAAGACTGATATGATTAGATTGAATGAGGCTGCATTCCTAGAAAAAGAAATAGATCGGCCTGTCATTGGACAGTCTACAAGTCGAGACATAGAACGTTATAACGAAAGATTGAGACAGGAAGCTCTAACACCTAAACCAGTGCAGATTATTGAACCTGTACCCAATAGATTAGTAGAGTTCACTGGTCAGGCGGGTGAAGTTACGGGAAATTTATTCAGAGCTTTTCAAGAAGAACTCGAATTAAGTAGAGCGACGCTTAGTTTGATGAACCAAGGTGTTAGAGAAGTAACTAATACACTAGGAGTCATTTCTAACTCCGCGCCTGTTAGAGCGTTTGTCGGAGCGCTTACTGATAATGTTCAGGCTTTAGTGAATGTAGCGGATGTTAGTTACAAAATGGCTTCGTCTGTAGAGAATCTTGTATTAGACTTAATACCAGCAGGGAAGCTAACAAAAGGGTTGCTACAACAAACAGCCGTTCCTGCTGCCATATTTGGGGCCACAAGCTACATGTTACCAGGTGGACAAGCAGCGGCCTCTAGTGCGATTCAGCTTGCTCAGGGGGCCGCTGCTCCTATTGGTAACATGTTAGGTTCGGCTGGTGCTGCTCAAGCCGCAGAATTTCTAAGTTTTTTACCGGAAGCTTTTGGAATACAAGGTGGAGCGGTAGCTGCAACCAGTGAATTACTAACTATAACAGCCAACGGGGTTGTTAACTTATTGGCGGCAGGAGGAGTGGCTATAGCAGGTGGTAAAGCCATTCAAACTTCTGTTAGATCAGCATTACCAGATCCAACGAACGTCTATCAAGCTCCTCGTTTAGAACCGTTTAGGAGTAAAACTAGAAGTTTAGAACCTTTGGCTGTAGAGGTAATAAGTAGTGAAGTTTCTAAACAACCGTTAGCATTACCTAGTACGATCGATCCACAAGATGTAAACGTAGCAGAACAAAAAGCCATAGCTGTTACTAGAAAAATTACAGAGCCTCTTGTTTTAGCTGTAGAAAGTATAAAACGATTGCCGTCTGGAGATAAGAGTGCAGAGAATTTTGCGTTGGATAAAGCAAAAGCAATTGAAACATTCTTTGTAGATGCTTATAAGAATTTCAAAGATATATTGAAAGGTGGTAATTTAGCAGAAATCGAGAAAGCCGCAAGAAATCTATTGCAAATTAGTCAGAAAGCAAAAAGCGATATTGATGAATTAATTAAAGACCTTTCTAATTCAGGAATAGATACTAATTTTGCTAAAACATTAGGTGGTACACTTCAGGGTGTTAAAGGACGCTTAACCCAAAAAGAAAATAGAGTCAAGACATCTTTAGCTAAACATGATATTCCAACTATAGATGTCTCAGCTCAAGTGATTGACGAAGCTAGAAACGTCGGTAACGCGATTAATGATGCGTTAGCGGAAGGAATAGTAGGGAATCAGAGTCAGATCGCTGGAGAAAAACTAGGTGAGGACGTAATAGACGGTCTTAAGGACTCGATAGATATGAAATCTCCGCCTAGAGTGTTCGTAACTATTGGTGAGGCTATAAGTAAGGCTTTAGCATGGGGTATAGAAAAAACTAAAAACGTCGCTAAACAAGCGGCGGAAGCCTTAGGCATATCGTCTGCTGAAGGAGCAAGTGTAAGAAAACAAAGGTTTATGCCGTTAAAAATAACTTCTGATATGACAGAAGGAGAAATTAACGATATAAACAAAATTAACAAAGAAATAGAAGAGTTGATCAATAGTGTCAATGAAGCTTCTAATAATGCTGAAAATTTTCGACAAAACTTAGAAAAATACAAAAATATAGAAATATTTATCAATGATAATTTTGATGAATCCGAAGAGGGTGTGAAAAGGGTTCTTGATTACTTAGATAAACTGCAAAATTATAAACCCGGTGATGAAATACCTGTATTCGATATTGAGACTGAAAACGCCGAACAAAATATCTCGTCTTTAGAAGATAGTTTAATCAAATTGGGTAAGGGTGTTCTGACTGTAATGGTCATGCAACAAATAATTCCTCTCTTCCAAGAATTAGCCTCTACTAGCATAGATACAGCATTAGCGTTTGAACGTATTGAGATTAAAATGCGTTTCGTCGAAGGTTCTGCCGTGGCTGCTACGGAAAAAATTAGAGAATTAAGAGCAGAAGCTAATAAAATGGGTGTGGATGCTACAGCTACTATATCTAGCTACACCCAATATTCAGCAGCAGTTCGAGATACTCCACTAGAAGGATCTAAAGATACTGTCATAAAAGGTTTAATGACGGCTCAAACTGTTATGGGTGTCAATGCAGAAGACGCTGAACGGATGAATATGGCGATCGAACAGATCGCATCAAAAGGTGTGGTGTCTATGGAAGAATTACGACAACAGTTAGGCGAACATTTACCAGGTGCATTTCAGATCGCGGCTAGATCCATGGGTCTTACCTCTGCGGAGATGAACAAACTGGTTAGTACTGGAAAACTGTTATCTGATGAGTTTCTTCCTAAGCTTTTTCAGCAAGTAGATATTGAATTAAGTTCTGGTCTGGAAGAAGCTTCTAGATCTGGTATAGCTTCTATAAACAGACTTAATAACGCTTTTGAATTATTTCAGATTAATATAGGTAAAATAGCCATGCCTATATTTGTTCAAGGTGTTAAAGCTGCCACAGCGGTATTAAATCTATTAAACTCTGGTTTGGAATACACTGGGGCCGCCGCTGGGGTTGCGGGTTTAGTAATTATAAAAAGCTTTGGTGGATTAATCAACACTGTTATAGCAGCAACAGTAGCATTTGCTAAATTATTTGGACTGCAAGGTTTACTAGTAGAGTTTGCTGGTCTGCTTGTGATGAGTCTTTCACAAGTGCAAGCCATGTTGTTAAAACTTATCGCCACAATATCAAAGATGGCGCTCCAATTTGTGTTCTTTCATGTTGTTTTGTCTGCGGCTCAAATTGGATTACAGTACTTCCGTGATATGTCGGGAGAATCTGGGAAACGTGCAAGAGAAGGTGCCAAAGAGATCGCTAAACTAAAAGAAGAATTAAGTGGGGTTGGAAAAGAAGCAACTAAAGCTGCGAAAAATTTAGAAGACATTAAATTAAGAGGAACCGCTGGGAGTTTTCTACAAGAAGGTTTATTCGGAGCTATAAACGAATCGGTTAAAGAAACTCGTAAGGATAATAATTTAGCTAGTAACATAATTGATGCTCCGATTGACTCTCCATTTATGGCGATGAATTTTGTTATAGGTAGATTACAGAAAAAACAAATAGAAGATGAAATAAAAGCTGGAGAAGAATTAACTAAGAACGTAGGAGATCTTACGATTCAAGCCGATGTCGTTCTCAACGATGAACAAGCCATATCAAAATTCAAAGAAATCGAAGAATTAATTACAGCTAATCGTCAGGAGCAACAATTAACTAGAACATTTGATCCGGGTAATGCTGAACTAATTAAAAAATTAATAGAAGAAGAAAAAACATTATACGAACAAAGAGGAGAAGCCGCTTCTAATATTGCTAAAGTACAAAAACTTGTCAATAGCAATTTAGAAAGGTATAAACAAGACTTAAAAGATTTAGAAGGTAAACGCGATCTCGGAGAGATAGACGAGGATACTTTTGAGATAAGATCTCAAGGATTAATTGAAGATATTGCTGAGTTAGAAAGTCTACAATCTCGGTTCAATAAATTATTGAATACGGGAACTGACAAATTTGATCAAATGGCGATGGCTGCACGGGCTATGAAAGCTGCTACTGAAGATGCTGCTTTTGCGGCTGAGAAGATAGCTAATTCACAACGAGCTGTGTTGGCTAGAACGGATACAGGACTCAATACGGGACTTGTACAAGGAACTTCTACGGCAATAGATCAACAGTCTATAGCAAGACAATTAGAAGCCAATAGGGCCGAACTTCAATTACTCCAAGGTCAATTGAATACTACTGAGATGACACAGGCTATTAGGGTTTTAGCCGAAAGAATACCTAATTTTGATCAGCTTGGTCCACAAGTGTTAACCGTTCTAAAAGATCAGATGAGCGAAGCCGAAGGAGATCCTAAATTAATCCAAAGTTTAGACAATTTAATTAATACTAAACTTATCGAGGGACAGATAAATGAGTTAACGGCTCAGTTTGAACAATCTGGGGCGCAACTTAGAGGACAGATCAATCAACTAGGTCGTCAACTGGAAGATATGTTGATAGAGGTGGGTCAACAAACTGAAGAAATCGCTCACAGTTTTAAGGAATTTGAGAACGATCGCAAGGTTGCTAATGCCAGTAATACGATAACTCGTACTATGGGTAAATTGAGAACCGATCACTTCAGTGGCATGATGAACATATTAGAAAGATTTATCAATGTCATAGGAGAACAATTAAAAAGTACATCTGATTTCTTAAAACAGAAAATGGATGTTATGAATCAATTATTCAATACTCTTCGACAGAATGAACAATTTGCATTAAGTATACCTCAAATAGATCAAGGTATTATTGGTAGTCAAGGTACAAATGGTAGAAATGTAGCTTCTCCATTGATGGGACAATCTATAGAGTCATTAGTAAGTTATAAACCTACTGAAGGACAATCGTTCAGGGCTGGTAGAACACGAAATGGACAACAAGGATATCACTCAGGGATTGATTGGGATTCAAGAGTAGGAGGAGGAAGAGGTGCTGATGTAGCAGCTCCTTTTTCTGGTACGGCTAGGGTAATAGACATAGCTGAACAAAAGGGTGATAGAGGTAATGCTGTCCAAGTGAGAATAACGACTCAGGACGCTAAAGGCATACCTATTGATTTGCAATTTAATCATTTAGAATTAGAATCTGTTAAAAAAGCCTTAGGTATAGGCATAGGAGAGAGCACCAATGTATCGATGGGACAGCTCGTTGGAGAAGTAATACAACACCATCTCGATATGAAGGTGAAAGTTAATGGTGAATTCGTAGACGCTCAGCAATGGTTAGCAGCTATGAACGCCGGTGGTGGAGTTGCACGTAACTTACAGGGCGTAAATGTCAATATAAATCCTATATCACAACCGGCCTCTAGAACGGCTCAGAGCACGCCTCAACAGTCTGGAATAGAGATGTTTAGAAACTATGGTCAAGTAGCCTCTGGGGTGGCTAGAACAGGCTTTGGTAGAATACCTATGGGCGGTACAGTAGGAACAGCAGAAAGAGTTCAAAGCGACCCTGCTGGGGCACAAGCTATGATAGCCACAGCTCAACGTTTAGGATTAGATCCAAGAGAATTTGCCGCTCTTATGTCTTGGGAATCAGCAGGATCTTTCAACCCTAACATACGAGGAGGTGATAATAATTTATATAAGGGTTTGATCCAATTCAGTCCTGAGAACCAACGTAAATATGGAACCAATACCCAACAAAGTATAGCTCAACAAATGCCTGCTATAGAAAGATATTTGCTAGATCGCGGTTTCAGACCTGGTGAACATGATATACGACACGCCTATTCAGCAATATTAGCTGGTCAAGCTGGAGAAAGTTATTGGAATCGTACAGATAGTAACGGAACATCTGTAAGAAACGCTGCGCCGAGATTCAGACAAGGCGATCACCGTCAACGAGCTGAACAATTCCTTCGTGATAGCGGAATTGACATAAATGGACCTATGTCAGCAAGGGAGGGCTACCAACAACTCAACGACGATCAGTTTGAAAGATTCATGCGCGAAGGTTATGCTCTGACTCAAAGAAAAGACTACCAATCAGCATTGATCAATTTTAGACGAGCCGAAGAATTACGACCAGATAATAAATATGCTACCCAAGCTATCAGTAATGTAACAGGCTATATCAATAGATCACGTCCGACAACGACCAGTAGTAGTGCTACAACTTTAGATGTAAGTAGTTATACACAAAGTTCTAACCAA
>Ga0208465_1000060_pt1 | contig 36908 bp, 31 predicted proteins | sample LakMenEpi31Aug10_FD_150749 | JGI IMG/M metagenome (GOLD analysis project Ga0208465, IMG submission 150749) | Freshwater microbial communities from Lake Mendota, WI - 31AUG2010 deep hole epilimnion (SPAdes) | ecosystem: Environmental > Aquatic > Freshwater > Lake > Epilimnion/Euphotic zone ...
GAATCGAACGAAACCTTTACCGTCTCCCTCTCTAACCCCACCAACGGCGCGACCCTCACCACCGCCACCGCTACGGGTACAATTCAAAATGATGATGGCGGTTCTGTTGGTAATTGGACCCGTCTAGTTGGTACGACTGCCTATGAACAAGCCAGCGCTATAGCTTTGGGCAGTGATGGAGCCCTATACCTAGGGGGCTATACCGAAGGTAACCTGAATGGCCAAACCAACAACGGCTTTTCCGATGGATTCCTAACTAAGTACTTAGCCGATGGCACTCCATCCTGGACCCGGCTATTGGGCACCGGCGAGTACGATCGCGCCTTTGCCCTGGCCGCTAGTGGTGATGGGGCTATCTATGTGGCCGGATCTAGCGAAGGTAACCTGGACGGTCAGACCCACCAGGGATCGGGGGATATTTTCCTAACTCGTTACCAGGCCGATGGCATCAAATCCTGGAGTAGACTGCTAGGTACCGGCGCTGAAGAAGCCGCCACGGCCCTCACCACTGGCGGTGATGGAAGTATTTATGTGGCGGGTTATACTCGCGGCGGTTTGGATGGGCAATCAAATAGTGGTGGCAGTGATGGCTTTATGAGTAAGTACAGCGCCACCGGTAACCGCCTTTGGACGCGGCTGTTGGGCACCAGCAGCGAAGACCGGGCCACGGCCCTGGTCCGTGGGGGTGACGGAGCGATTTATGTAGCGGGCTACACCAACGGCAGTCTGCACGGAGAAATCAGCAACGGTGGCAGCGATGGCTTTCTCAGTAAGTACGATGCCAATGGCACCCGCCTCTGGACCAAACTCTTGGGAGGCGCTGCCCCTGACCAAGCTATGGCCCTTACCATCGGTGCTGACGGAGCCATCTACGTGGGGGGATACACCGAAGGTAACCTGCACGGACAAACCAGCAATGGTGGTGTTGATGCCTTTATTAGTCGCTACGATAGCAATGGCAATCGCGTCTGGACCAAGCTTTTAGGAAGTCCTAGCTATGAAGCCGCCAATGCTATCACCCTGGGCAGCAATGGTAACCTCTACCTGGTGGGTTATACCGAAGGTAGTCTGGATGGCCAGACCAACAGTGGCGGCAAAGACATTTTCATCAGCCAGTACCTACCGGATGGCACTAAGGTGTCAACCCAGTTACTAGGTACCAGCACGGCTGACCTGTCTAAGGCCGCGGTTGGCGGTAGTGACGGGCCCCTGTATGTTAGCGGGGATACCAGTGGCAACCTGCATGGTCAGATTAATAATGGTGGATCATCCGATATATTTTTCACGAAACTGGTCAATCCCCCATCCACCAACTTGGTGGTGATTACCGCCAGCGATGCAACGGCAGGGGAGACCAACAACCCTGGTCAATTTACCCTCACCCGCACCGGGTCGACGGCAGCGCCCCTGACGGTAAACCTGACTCGCACGGGTACCACTGCCCATGGCACCGACTACATAACTAACCCAGCTACGGTTAGTTTTGTCGCTGGCTCGAGTACAACGGTAATTGACTTGACGGTGACCGATGACCTGCTGGTGGAGGGTAATGAAACCGTTACTTTTACTGTCACTGGCGGCACGGGCTACACCGTTGGTGCCACCGCCACTGCTACGGTTACCATCAACGATAATGATTTTAACGGTACCAGTGGTGCCGACAACCTCCTGGGGGACACCGGTCAAAATGTCCTGAACGGTTTGGCCGGCAATGACACTCTGAATGGTGGGGCCAACAATGACATCGTCAATGGCGGTCCTGGAACCGATACCCTCACCAGTGGAACAGGATCTGACACCTTAATATTTCAGTTTGGTCAATCCCTCTCTGCGGCTCCCGATCAGGTCACAGATTTTGCCATCGGCACGGACAAAATTGACCTATTAACAGCGGGAGGATTGGCTATGGCAGCGCCTACGGCTTTTACCCGCGCCGCTAATCATAGCGCTACCACCCTAGCTACCGTGATTAGTAATGTGTTTACCGATGCCAATGGGGGGCTAGCCGGCAACCAGGGCTTAGGCCTCAATAGTGCTGCCTTGGTGGTGGCCACCGCCGGTGCGATCGCTGGAACCTATCTGGTGGTGAATGATGGTAGTAGTGGCTTCCAGGCTGCTACGGACCTGGTCATTAACCTGACGGGCTATACAGGCATCTTGCCAGCACTGGGTACGATTACACTTTCCACCTGGTTTGTCTAGCTATCACCCTACTAGTAGCTGTCCTCCACCACGACCACCGGCAGCGGGCTAGTCTCCAGCACCGCCTGGCACACCGATCCCACCAGCACCTGGTCTAGGGAACGGTACCCCCGTTTACCCATGACGATGGCGCTGGCCCCGTAGGTTTGGGCGGTGATGACGATCGCCTCCGGTATGGCACCGACGGTGGTGATCAAACGATAACGAATGTCCGCCAGGTGTTGCTGGCTTTGCTGCCGCAGCCGGTCCACCATGGTGGGGTTCCCCTGGCGTTGTCCATGCACCACAATGACCTCCGCCCCACTGCGGCGGGCCAGATCCGCCACCTTGATCAGGACCGCTGCGGTGAGGGCCGAGCCGTCGATCGCCGCCAATAAAACCATGGGTTGGTCCACCGCCACCTTGGTGGGGTCCACCGCGTCTCGGGTCAACAGTCGGGGGGCAACGGTGGGAATCGCCCAAGCCCCCAGAGGAGCGGTGACCAGGATGGACAGGGCCGACAGGGCTAAAATCGTCTCTCCCCCCGCCATTCCCTGGGCCAGGGGAATCGCCCCGATCGCCGCCTGCACCGTTGCCTTAGCGGAGTTGGCCGGCAGCAAAAACAGCCGTTCTCGCCGGGTCCAGTTGCTGCCTAGGGTAGACAGGTACCAGCCCAGAGATCGACCTACCAGGGTACCGATGGCCAGCACCCCCAAACCCACCCATAGGCGGTGTTGCAACACCGGCAGTTGAATGCTGGCCCCCAACAGCACAAACAAAAAAATTTCAGCCCCTACCCAGAGGCTATCAAAGCTGGCCCGCAGGCCTCGGGCCAGGGGGGCATCCCGTTCAGTTAGAAAGAAACCGGTGGCCATTACCGCTAGATAACCGGAGAAAAATGGCACATGGGTGGCTAGCACTACCAGCCCTAGGGCAAAGCTAACCGCCACCAGGCCATCTTGGACCTGATTTTGGGTCCAATTTTGCTGGGCCAGGAGCAGCACCAGCCCCTGCGCCATCCCCCAGCCCAACCCCACCCCCAAGCCGATCTGTAGGATCCCCTGCAGGGGCAGCCGCAGCAAGGGGCCCAGGGTAAAACCGCCGGGTAGGGTCAGGGCAGGGCTACCGGCCTGGGACAGCCCGGTCGTGAGCAGGCTAAACCCCAGCAGCAGCAGTGCGTTGGACAGAGCACTGCCGGTTAAGATGGCATCGGGAATGCCTTTATTCACCCCCCAACCCAGGCTCTTAAGGCGCAGCATGCCGGGGACAATCACCGCGGGGGACTCCGCCCCCAGCACACAACCCAGCAGCAGGCCCGTAGCCAGATCAAAGTGCAGCAGCACCACTGCTGACATCGTAACGGCGATCGCCTCACCCAGGGCTGGCAAAATCCCTAACCTGAGGGCCACCGTTCCCTGTCGGGCAAGTTTATCCCGATCAAGACCCAGGCCAGCCTTCATCAAAATCACCATGACGGCGATGGTGCGCAGGGAGGTGGCCGCCCCTAACACCCCGGCATCAATTAGATTGGCCCCCTGGGGCCCAATGGCAACCCCCACCACCACCATCCCCACCAGGGGCGGCAAGCCCACCCGTCGAGCCACCTGCCCGGCGAAAAAGCCCAGTAATAGAATCCAAATAATGCTTTCTAACATAGGCTTCTGGTCAGGGATAGGACTGTAGAGGGCAAGCCCCTTGATGGAGATCTTTGGTCAGAAGACCGGGGAACCGGTTCATTAATAATTTTATAGCTGGGGCTATTGATCCCGGTTTCGTCACGGTTGAACTTTCCAACCCCATGGCGTTGCTTCAGCTCAGGCTGAACCATGCTCACCTTAGGCTCCCCAGGATCCCTGGTGATCTAGGCGACTTGACAAATCAATTTTTTTTGAAATGATGGGGCTGGGTGATGGTGGCCAGGGTCTGAGGATTGCTCGGATCTAGTTGGCGATCGCAGCCCTGTTCATCTTGAGAATATTATCGATGGTCAAGGTTGGCATTAACGGTTTTGGTCGCATTGGCCGGTTAGTTTTGCGGGCCGGATGGGCCTTTCCAGGGTTAGATTTTGTTCACATCAACGACCCTCAGGCGGGGGCGGAAACCGCCGCCCACCTGTTGAAATTTGACTCTGTCCACGGTCGTTGGGCCCCCCAGGTGGAGGCGTTGTCGTCCGACCAATTCACCATCGATGGAGCCCCCCTCAGCGTCAGCCAGGCTGCCTCCCCCGACCAGGTGCCCTGGGCCGACCATGGGGTGGATCTGGTGCTGGAGTGTTCCGGTAAGTTTCGTACCCCAGAGACCCTGGCTCCCTACTTTGAGGGGGGAGTTCGCAAGGTGATTGTGGCCGCCCCAGTGAAATCAGGGGCCTTAAATGTGGTCTACGGCATTAACGACCACCTTTACGATCCCCAGCAACACCACCTGCTGACGGCGGCCTCCTGTACCACCAATTGTCTGGCGCCGGTGGTGAAGGTGATCCACGAAGGCCTGGGTATTCGCCATGGGGTGATTACCACCATCCACGACCACACCAATACCCAGACCATCGTCGACGCCCCCCACAGGGATCTGCGCCGGGCCAGGGCCACGGGGTTGTCCCTGATCCCCACCACCACGGGGTCCGCCACCGCCATCACCCTGATCTACCCGGAACTCCAGGGTAAGCTTAACGGTCTGGCGGTGCGGGTGCCCCTGTTAAATGCCTCCCTCACCGACTGTGTCTTCGAGGTGGAACGGCCCACCACGGTGGCCGAGGTCAACCAGCTGCTGCAGGCCGCCGCCGAAGGCCCCCTGGCGGGGATTCTGGGCTATGAGGAGCGGCCCTTGGTGTCGGTGGACTATAAGGATGACCCGCGATCGGCGATCGTTGATGCGTTGTCCACCATGGTGGTGGATGGCACCCAGGTAAAAATTCTGGCCTGGTATGACAACGAATGGGGCTATGCCAGCCGCATGGCGGAGCTGGCCCGGAAGGTGGCCGCTAGCCTTTGAGCTACCCCTGGCTTTTGATATCCCCCCGCTCCCATCCCTTTCCCCTGCGTGCCATGACAGCCTCCTCCCTGCCCACCGCCAGCCTGCGTAACTACGCCATCATCACCGCCGCCTACTGGGGGTTCACCATCACCGACGGGGCCCTGCGCATGATGGTGCTACTCCACTTCCATGTGCTGGGTTACAGTCCCTTTGAAATTGCCATGCTCTTCCTCTTCTATGAGGTGTTTGGGGTGGTCACCAACTTTCTAGGGGGGTGGATTGGTTCCCAAATTGGCCTGCGCCAGACCCTCTACGGTGGCATTGCCCTGCAAATCTTTGCCCTGTTGATGCTGGCTGGCCTCAACCCCGCCTGGGGGGTGTCTACCCAGGTGGGCTATGTGATGGTGGCCCAGGCCTTCTCTGGTATTGCCAAGGATCTGACCAAGATGAGCGCTAAAAGTGCCATCCGTCTGGTGGTGCCCCGGGAGGCCTCCTCCCGATTATTCAAGTGGGTGGCGGTCCTGACCGGCTCGAAAAATGCCCTGAAGGGGGTGGGCTTTTTTGTCGGAGCGGCGCTGCTGCAGGCGATCGGTTTTGTGCCGGCCCTGCTGGTGCAGGCAGCCCTGCTGGCGGTGATTTTTGTCTCTGGGGGCCTGTTGCCGGCCCAAATGGGCAAGATTGGCCAAAAGGTGCCCTTTCGCCGGCTGTTTTCCAAAAGTCGGGAAATTAATATCCTGTCGGCGGCCCGTTTCTTTTTGTTTGGCTCCCGGGATGTCTGGTTTGTGGTGGCCCTACCGGTGTTTCTCTACGAAGGGCTGGGCTGGCGGTTTATGCAGGTGGGTAGCTACATGGCCATCTGGGTGATTGGCTACGGCCTGGTTCAGTTTCTGGCCCCCCAGCTGCTGCGCCGCGATGCCAGCGGCAAGGTGGTGCCCAAGGCCAGCACGATTCTATTCTGGACGAGCCTGTTAACGGTGATTCCCGCAGCGATCGCCCTGGTGTTAGGGGCGGGGGTCCGGGGGGATGTGGCGGTTACCGGCGGGCTGATTATGTTTGGGATTGTGTTTGCCTTTAACTCTGCGGTCCATTCCTACCTGGTGCTGGCCTACACCGAAGACCGGGATGTCAGTCTGAACGTGGGCTTTTATTACATGGCTAACTCAGGCGGTCGGCTACTGGGCACCGTCACCTCGGGGCTGGTTTACCAGTGGTTTGGGCTGGGGGGGTGCCTGTGGGTGTCCAGTGTGTTTGTGCTACTGGCGGCCCTGATCACCACCCAGTTACCTGATCCAAAATCTTAATACTGGGCGGGATAAGTTCGGCAATTCTTTAGTCATACTGTTGAATTCCCGCGCTGCTACCAACGGGTTGCCTATCCTATCGTCAGGTCATGGAGGGATGAAGGGCGGAGATGACTTGGACCAAGGACCCCGGTGAAATAGGAAAAGGTGAGCCATGAGCATTACCCCAGCAGCCGATCGCGTCGCCCTGGTCGCCGCCATTAACGAGGGTCACCTGCCCCCAGCGGATTTGGTCGGTCGCCTGGTTAACGAGGCCTACGATCGCTTCAAAACCGACGACAGCGGCACCGTCGCCGACTACATCCCCGCCCTGGCGGCGATGCCCCCTGATCGATTTGGCATCTCTGTCGTGGGGGTGGACGGAGCCACCTATGGCATCGGCGACACCCAGGTGGAATTCTCCATTCAGAGCGTGTCTAAGCCCTTTGTGTTTGCCCTGATCTGCCAGACGATCGGCGAAGACGCGGCGCGGGAAAAGCTCGGGGCTAACAACACTGGCCTGCCCTTCAACTCCGTGATCGCCCTGGAACGCATCGACGAAGGCACCCACAACCCCATGGTCAACGCCGGGGCGATCGCCGCCACCAGCCTGGCCCCCGGCGACACCGCCGAGGCTAAATGGCAGTTTATTCAAGAGCACCTATCCCGGTTTGCGGGCCGCCCCCTCAGCCTTAATCAGGCGGTCTACGAATCTGAGGCGGCCACCAACCAGCGCAACACCGGCATCGCCAAACTCCTGCAGGCCTACGATCGCATCTTCTTTGACCCGGTGGCGGCCACCGATATCTACACCAAGCAATGCTCCCTCAACGTCACCGCCCAGGATCTGGCGGTGATGGCCGCCACCCTGGCCAACGGCGGCGTTAACCCCATCACCCAGGATGCCATCATTGACCCCATCCACTGCCAGCATGTGCTGGCGGTCATGGTCACCGCCGGGCTGTACGAAAACTCCGGGGATTGGCTCTACGAAACCGGCCTGCCCGGCAAAAGCGGGGTTAGTGGCGGCCTGGTCACCATCGCCCCCCACAAGGGCGGCCTGGCCACCTTCGCCCCGTTGCTAGACGAGGCCGGCAACAGCGTCAAGGGCCAGCTGGTCACCCAATTCCTCTCCGCAGAGCTGGGCCTCAACCTCTTCGCCTCTTGCCCCCATTCCTAGCAACTCCCCTAGCCCTGCTGAGCCTTCACCCCATAGTCCTCCTGGGTGAGGACGGCCTGGGAGAATTTGCCGGGCACCCTCCAGTCTTCAATGGCGATAATCTCCAGGGCCATGGTTAGTGCCCCGAGCAGCGGGTGCAGGTGGTGCTCCACAAACCCCGGCATGATCACTTTGTCTGCAAAGGTGCGATCGATGTGGTAGGAGCGTCCGTCGCCGATGGTTGCTTTCACCTGCTCCAGGCTGCCCACCGCCAGAATTCGCCCGTCTACCACCGCCACTGCCCTGGCTTCCCGCTGATCCGCCTCCAGGGTGATGACTTTCTCTGCCACGTAGATGGTAACGGGGCCCTTCAGCGCTTCGACGGCGGGCTCCTCGTCCCCTAGTAGTGGGTGTTATCCATATCGATGAGGGTGCCAGATCTAGCGATCGGCCTTCATGCCGGCGGCCGGGGCATCAAAGCCGGGGGGAAAGTGGGTGGTCTCGGGATCGTAGTCGGCGGCGGTCCACTGGGTGCCGCTGACCGTGGCGGTTTTCAGGTCTGTGCCGATCAGCATCGCCCCCCGCAGGTCGGCGTCGCTCAGGTCTGCCTCCGTCAGGTTGGCGTAGCTCAGGTCTGCCCCCCGCAGGTTAGCGCCCCGTAGGTTGGCGCCACTCAAGTCGGCGTAGCTGAAGTCGGCCCCCTTCAGATCAGCGCCGGCCAGGTCGGCCCCCGCCAGGGTGACGGCTTCAAAGTTGCGCTGACCGCCCTGGTACAACTGCCGTAGGAGGGTGGCGGTGAGCACCGGGGAGGGGGAGAGGGGGTCGGTCATGGGTCGGCAGGTGAGGGGTTAGGGGGTGGTTTCGTAGTCGCCACAGCCGATCGCCGCCTCCGACAGGGCCACCTGGGGATGGACAGGACACTTGAGCAGGGGGTTATTGGTGAAGTAGCGACACCGGGCGCAGGGAATTTGGTGCATCACCTGGGCTCGCTGTAGGCTTTCCCGGGTGATCGCCAGCAAATGCCAGAGGGTTAGGCCCACCAGGCTCCAGGCCAGGACGGTGCAAAGGGGGACGAGCAAGGGGACGAGCCCCGCCCTCACCCCCTGGGCCAATGACCATAGCAACCGATCCATAGGCCATCCCCCATGGGTAGAGCTGCAACGCCGGGTCGCCCGATCGGACTCCCTGGACTAAAGAGAAACCAACCCCAACTTACTGCCAAAGGGTGGGGCGGGATCGGTCGGTTAGGAAAACTTAGCGTTTGGGGACGCCGGGCCGAAGCCGCCCCCGCCGGGGGTGGCAATCACCAGGGTATCGCCGGCCGCCAGGGTGATCTGGGCCTGGGCGGCGATCGCCTCCACCTGGCCATCGGCCCGTTCCACCCAGTTGCGGCCTGGGGCGCCAGGCCCTCCCCCGGCCAGGCCAAAGGGAGCCACCTGGCGCTGGCCCGAGAGGATGGCGGCGGTCATGGGTTCGCGAAAGCGCAGGCGCCGCACCACCCCGTTCCCCCCCCGATGCCGACCCTGGCCGCCACTGCCGGGGCGGATGGCAAAGCTCTCCACCAGCACTGGAAAGCGCCATTCCAGCACCTCGGGGTCGGTGAGGCGGGAGTTGGTCATATGGGTTTGCACCGCATCGGTGCCGTCAAAATCCGGGCCAGCCCCCGATCCGCCGCAGATGGTTTCGTAGTACTGGTAGCGATCGTTGCCAAAGGTGAGGTTGTTCATGGTGCCCTGGCTGGCGGCCATCACTCCGAGGGCACCGTAGAGGGCATTGGCCACCACCTGGGAGGTTTCCACATTGCCCGCCACCACCGCCGCCGGGTAGGCCGGGCGTAGCAGACAGCCCCTGGGCACCACGATCTCCAGGGGTTTCAGACAGCCGGCATTGAGGGGGATATCATCCCCCACCAGGGTGCGAAACACATAGATCACCACCGCCTGGCACACCGCCAGGGGGGCGTTAAAGTTGCTGGGCTGCTGGGGGGAGGTGCCGCTGAAGTCCAGGCGGGCCCGGCGTTGCACCGGGTCAATGCTAATCTGCACCTGCACCTGGCTACCGGCATCGGTGGCCACCCTAAAGTCACCCGTCTGGAGCACCTCGATCGCTCGGCCTACGGCGGCTTCGGCATAGTCCTGTAGGTGCTGCATATAGGCCTGCACCACCGCCAGCCCGTACTCCTTCACCAGCTGTTGCAGGGCCTGGGCACCCCGTTGGTTGGCGGCCACCTGGGCCCGCAGGTCCGCCAGGTTTTGGGCCAGGTTACGGGCGGGGTAGGGGCCGGATTGGAGGCGATCGGCGATCGCCTGGGATTGAAACTGCCCCCGGCGCACCAGCAACAGGTTATCCAACAGGATCCCCTCCTGGTGAATATCGGTGCTGTGGGGGGGCATGGATCCTGGGGTGATGCCGCCCACATCGGCGTGGTGCCCCCGGGAGGCCAGGTAAAACTGGGGTTGGGGCCAGCCCTCTAAAAATACCGGGGTGATCACGGTGATGTCGGGCAGGTGGGTGCCGCCGTTGTAGGGATTGTTGGACACGTAGACATCGCCGGGTTGGAAATCCGTTCCCCGGTCCGCCATCAGGCTGAGGACGCTGGCCCCCATCGACCCCAAATGGACAGGGATGTGGGGGGCATTGGCCACCAACTGGCCCTGGTGGTCAAACAGGGCGCAGGAAAAGTCCAGCCGTTCCTTGATATTCACCGAGGAGCTGGTGTTTTGCAGGGTTACCCCCATTTCCTCCGCGATCGCCCGAAACCGGTGGTTAAAAATTTCCAGCCTGACCGGGTCCACCTGGGTGGAAAGGGGGAGGGCGGACTGCGGCTGGGGGTTGCCCCGGTGTTCCAGGATCAGGTTGCCCGCCCTGGTGATCTGGGCCGACCAACCCGGTTCCACCATGTTGGTGCCCGTGGGCTCCACGATCAGGGCGGGGCCAACCACGGCGTCATCCGGGGCCAGGTCGCCGCGTTGGTAGACTGGCGTATCCCACCACCGTCCCCGGCTATAGACGGAGACAGTGGCGGCAACCGCCAGGGCCTGGGTGCGGGGGGGCAGTTCCCCCGGTGACGAGCTAGCATCCCCCTGGCCAATGGTCTCCACCGCCACCGACTCCACCACCAGGGGTTTCTCCGGCAGGGTAAAGCCGTAGCGCTGCTGGTGGCGCTGCTCAAATTGACATACCAGGGTGGCGGGCTCCGCCAGGGGCACCGCCAGGGCCAGGTCAGTGCCCTGGTAGCGCAGATATACCTGGGCCAGGTGGGTGATCCGGGTACTCGCCACCCCCTGGGCCAGCAGATCCGCCGCTCCCCGCTCCCCCAGATCCGCCACCGTGGCCTGGAGATCGGCCCAGGGGTAGTCCGCCAGGGGGGCCTCGATCGCCCGTTGGTGAATCACCCGCCAGTCCGCCAACCCCATGCCGTAGGCCGATAGTACCCCCGCCAGGGGGTGCAGAAAAATCCGCCGGATGCCGAGATTTTCGGCGATCAGGCAGGCATGTTGACCCCCGGCGGCGCCAAAGCTGCAGAGGGTGTACTGGCTGACATCGTAGCCCTGCTGCAGGGAAATCTGCTTGATGGCGCCGGCCATTTTCTCCACGGCAATGGCTAGAAAGCCCGCCGCCACCTCCTCCGGGCGAATGGCGGGCTGACTGGCCCGGCCCAGGTCGCTAAAGGCGGTGACCACGGCCTGGCGGTCCAGGGGTTGATCACCGCTGGGGCCAAACACCTGGGGAAAAAAATCAGGCTGGATCTTGCCCACCATCAGGTTAGCGTCCGTAATGGTGAGGGGGCCCCCGTGGCGGTAGGCCATCGGCCCCGGGTAGGCCCCCGCCGAGGCGGGGCCCACCCGATAGCGATCGCCGTCAAAGCGCAGTTGGGATCCTCCCCCGGCGGCAATGGTGTGGATGGCCATCATCGGTGCCCGTAGCCTGACCCCCGCCACCTCCGTATCCAAGGTGCGTTCGTAGTCCCCCGGCTGGGCCTCCCCGTTGTAGTGGCAGACATCGGTGGAGGTGCCCCCCATGTCAAAGCCAATGATGTTCTGAAAACCCGCCTGGGTGGCAGTGTGCACCACCCCCACCACGCCCCCCGCCGGCCCGGATAGAATGCTGTCCTTGCCCTGGAAGTGGTGGGCCTCAGCCAGGCCGCCGTTGGACTGCATAAACCAGAGGCGGGGGGCGGGGCCCTTGCCAGCTCCCCCTAGGGCCCGGCTCACCTGATCGACGTAGCGCCGCAGAATCGGCGATAGGTAGGCGTCCACCACGGTGGTGTCGGCCCGACTGATCAGCTTGATCAGGGGGCTGACCTGGTGGGATAGGGAGATTTGGGTGAACCCCAGCTGGGCGGCGATCGCCCCCACCTGGCGCTCATGGTCAGGGTAACGATAGCCGTGCAGAAAGGCGATCGCCACACTGCCCAGACCATCCTGGCGGGCCCGCTCCAGGGCCAGGCGCCAGGGCCCCTCCAAATCCACCGGGCAGAGCTCCTCCCCCTGGGCGCTGTAGCGCTCCGGTACCTCAATCACCCGCTGGTAGAGCAGGCTGGGCAGTTGGATATGGCGAGCAAAAATATCCGGGCGGTGCTGGTAGCCAATCCGCAGGGCATCGCCAAACCCCTGGGTGATCAGCAATACCGTGGGGTCACCCCGGCGCTCCAGCAGGGCATTGGTGGCGACGGTGGTGCCCATTTTTACCGCCTCAATCCGGTCCGCCGGTATGGGCTGCCCTGGGGGGAGCCCCAGGAGTTCGCGGATGCCCTGGATGGCCGCATCGGCGTAGCGATCGGGGTTGTCTGACAGTAACTTATGGACCCGCAGTTGACCATCGGGGCTACGGGCCACCACATCGGTAAAGGTGCCCCCCCGATCAATCCAGAATTGCCATCCCCTGGTCGTTGGGGGGCTGGGTAAGGGGAAGGAGGGGGGTGGTTGGGGCATAGGCAGCAGGAGGAGGGAGAGGATAGCGCTAGGAATTGGCCTGGGGGAGGATGGTCAGCGAGGAAACAGCAGGGAGAAGACCACCCGCAGGCTGTAGTCGGGGGCATTGGCGGGCTTGATCGCATACCAGTAAAACTGGGCCGAGGCACTGACAGACTGGGACCCAAGGGTAAAAAACCGCCCCACGCCGCCCCCCAGGGGTAGGGTCCATTGCTCACCGGCGGCATTCCAGTTGGCGGAGATCACCGGGCTGGAGATCAGGAACCATCCCCTGGACAGGTTGTAGTGGATCAGGGGTTGGGCAACGAACTGGCTGACCGCCGGCCGCTGGCTATCCCCAGCAATGGACCACATCTGCCCGATCAGTCCGCCATAGATCCAGGGACCGGAGTTGACCAGCACCATGGCGGCCGGCCCCGCACTCCACTTGCCCATACCCAGGCGAGCATCGGTGGCGGTTGGCAATACAAAGCTGGGGCCCACTCCCCAGGTCAGCTCAGGGCGAGGGTGGGGGACAACAAAGAAGGTGGGATTTAAGTCCCCCAGGCCCCAGGTGGTACCGCTATCCCTGAGGTGGGGTTGGGCGATCACCGGCAGTATGGTACGGGTCACTAAGAACAGGTCCTCGCCAAGGGGTAGGGGGACGACGGGTTGGAGATTGAAAATATTCTGAACCTGCTGGTCTGGCCCTACCCCAAGGTTTAGGTTGTTCTGCAGGGGCAGACTAATAATATCGGTGAAGGGATTTTTGACCTTGGGTAGGGAGGGCTCCCGATCGATCGAGGCATCGATCGTCTGATGAAGCGGGGTCGGGTCCTGCAACGCAGGGCTGGGCTGGGTTGGCTGCGCCTGGGCCACCGGCTCAGGCACGGGGGACGGGGGCAAGTTTTCAGACCGTAGCTGCTTCTCTGCGCAGTCCCCGGCCCCATCCTGGGTAGGGGTTAGGGTGGCCGGGCCAACCGTCGCCTCGAGGGGGTGAGCCGCGAGCTCCGGCACCGGCGCCCCCTGGGCCACTCCCCTCAGGGGGCATAGCACCGTCAGGGCGATCGGCCCCAGGACACCCCAGGCCAGCCGCTGACAACCATGGAAAACACTGCCTTTGATGCCCATACTACCCCAACCCTTCGATGTCCCCGATTATCCTGTAGGATGGTCTGACCCTGGCCAGAATTGGCGAAAATCCTCATCCCCCTGACTCAGCTGGGCCCAGGCTACTCCCTGCTGGTGCAGCCGTTCCACTAGGCGGGCGCAGGCGGGCCGTTCGGTGGCGTAGTGGCCCGCATCCACCAGCACGAGGTGGCGATCGCGGGCCTCCTGAAATTGATGGAACTTGCAATCGGCGGTGAGGTACACCTGGGCTCCGGTGCGGACCACGGCGTCGATAAATCCGGCCCCCGATCCTCCCAGCACCGCCACCCGCTGCACTAACCGCTGCGGGTCTAGAATTGGGGAGTATAGCAGTTGGGGCGGCTGTAGTAGCGCTTGAATCTGGTCTAACAGGCCGCATAGGCGGGTAGCGGTGGGTAGGTCCCCCACCCGTCCATAGCCTAACCCCGGTTGGGTGGGAACCACCGGTTGGGGCTCGGTTAAATTCAGCAGTTGGGCCAGGACATCGGCGGTGCCATCCGCCACCTGGTCAAAGTTGGTGTGGGCGCTGTAGATGCCAATGCCGTGGCTGAGGGCCAGGCTGACCATGGCCCCCAGGGGATTGCCCTGGGCGATCGCCTTAAGGGGGCTAAAAATTAAAGGATGGTGGGCCAGGATTAGATTCACCCCCACCCCCTGGGCCCGCCAGGCCAGAGCTTCCTCCATAACCGCCAGGGTGGGGGTCAGACAAACCAGTACCTGGGCTGGTTGCTCCCGCACCCCAGGCTCCACTTGCCAGCCACAGTTATCCCAGGCCTCCTGCCAGGCGGGGTTGGCCCAGCGTTCTAACCAATCAATTAATTCAGCAATGGAAACCGCCATGGGCCAGTGTGGTTAATCACCAATACCCTTGATTCTATACCCGCCCAGGACGAGATCTCTACGGGGGGAATTTCCTAGGATGCAGGAAAGTTGCAGATAACGGAGCCAACCGCTCCCCCATACTCAGGCTTTGTCGATGAACTCTGACTAATGGGGGGGCAATCCGGTGACAAGCCTTCGGACTTCCGCTAAGGTAGGAGGTACGTTTTGGGAGGGTCCGTTTTGTCATGGCCTTTCTGCTAATTCTGGGTCTCGCCGTTGGTATTTTCACCGCCCTGACCCTGGTGCTGGTGGGCTTGGTGGAAATGCCCTGGCCTGTGTTATTGGTTGGCTTGATAGCCGTGATCTATGGTTTTCAGCGTTTGACCGCTGCCCAAAACCAGGCCTGGGAGGATAATAATTCTGCACCAACTGTGGCTTCTTCCCAGACTCCTAAGGCCCCAACCAACCCTCCGGTTAGTCAGACTATCTATCGAGGAATCAAAACTAACACCGGTGCGGTGGCTCAGCAACCATCGGTCATGGGCAGTTCTCCTACCGAGCCCGCTGCGGCCAGTGATCTCCCTGCCCAGGCCCGAGATGCTAAAACTAGCCCGAAGGTTAGTGAGATTGTTTATCGAGGCGTTAGGTCCAAACCGGCTCCCTCCCCCCAGGAGCCATCCTCGGTTACGAAGGGGCCTGATCAGGGTATGGTCTATCGAGGGATTCACTACGGCGATCGGGCTAGCTCCCACGCTCAAGACGATCATCCCAACTCTAAATCTTAGCAAAGCCCCTATCCCATGGCTGGGTATCCATGTATGCCTTAACCCACTGCACCCTCTACACCGGCCATCACCAGTTCCAACACCATGCCCTGATCATCAAGGAAGATAGGATTGTCGACCTGATTCCAGAGGCTCAGTTAGATCCCCAGATCGAGCGCATGGATGGCCGGGGTTTGACGGCGGCGCCCGGGTTTATTGACTTGCAACTGAATGGTTGCGGTGGAGTGATGTTCAACGATGCTATCACCCCAGCCACCCTGGATACCATGCACCACACCAACTTAAAAAGTGGTACCACCAGCTTTCTCCCCACCCTGATTACCACCGATGATGCCGCCATGGAGTCCGCCATGGCGGTGGTTCAAGATTACCGCCAGGTCTATCCTGACCGGGTGCTGGGCTTACATTTGGAGGGACCTTACCTCAGTCCCCAACGACGGGGTATCCACGACCCTACCCACATTCGCCCTGCCGACGCCGCCATGGTGGGGCGCATCGTGGCCAGGGGGCCTGGGGTGGTGAGGCTGGTGACCCTGGCCCCCGAGATGGTTGGGGCCGACGTAATAGAACAGCTATCAGGGGCGGGGATTGTGGTTGCCGCCGGCCATAGCGATGCCACCTTTGAACAGGCCCTGGCCGGGTTTGATCAGGGCATCACCATGGTGACCCATCTGTTTAACGCCATGTCTCCCTGGTTAGGGCGTAGTCCAGGGCTAGTGGGAGCGGTGTTCAGTCGGCCGGAGGTCTATGCGGGCATTATTGCCGATGGTCATCATGTTCACTATGGCTCCCTGGGTTTGGCCAAGGCGATCAAGGGGAACAAGCTGATTTTGGTCAGTGATGCCACACCACCGGTGGGAACAACCATGTCCTCCTTTATGATTGGCGGGCAACGGGTATTTTACCAAAATGGCCGCTGTGTCTCCGCCGATGGCACCCTGGGGGGGTCGGCGCTCACCCTGATCGAAGCGGTACAAAACTGTGTAGTCCACGGTGGTCTAGAGCTGGCCGAGGCGCTGAGAATGGCCAGTCTTTACCCCGCCCAAGCCCTGGGGCTGGACCACAGCCTAGGACTCCTCGAGCCAGGCTATCGAGCTAATATAGTCCTGTTCGATGCCCGCAACTTTAGGGTTGAGGGAATAATTGACCACGGACAGGGGTGTTTTCTTACCGGCTAGTTCTCGCTCCCTGGTCTGTCTAGCGGTAGCAGAGGCCACCAGGGATTTGAGAATATCCAGGCTGAGGGGCTTTACTAAGAACCCATCCACATCGGGCATGTCCTCACCGTAGTGCCACTCAGGGCTGGTGGCATCGGTCAAGGCCACAATGGTCATCGCGGCGGCGGTGGTCATCTGACGCAGCTGCTCAATGGAGGAGCGCAGCCACTCCTGCCCGTGATCCATAATTAGAATCACCAGGTAGGGAAACCCTTGATCTAAGCGACCCATGGCCTGTTCCGTAGAGTTAACTACGAACACTGGGTACTCCAGGTCAAGGGGAGTAGAGGCAGTCGCCGCCATTTCCTGACGCTGGGGATCGACCACAAGAATATAACCACCATCGATAGTAACCATAGGCTAAACAGCCGTACCCCTGGGACAAGCGGTATCTAATGCCTATAGTACTGAGCCCGATCAGGGCTCAATTCCTTGGATAAAGCCCTGGATAGACCAACCATCAAGAGCTTAGGACCCATCTCTGGCAAATAGGGGCTTAACAGCCTTCCATTTTTTTTAGCCTGTATAAACGATTGCCAAAGTTTTTCTTGTATAAACGCAAAGCAGTAGGGATTAACCGTGTCTTTTTCTCAATATTTTGTTTCTAAACGAGATAAAACCGTTGGCAATCTAATGAGGACAAGATTGCAAGGCCATAGGCTTTGCCCGGTGTCCTGAGGGCAATGGCTCCAGCTATAACTTAAGTTCTCCATGCTTCAAGCGATAGCGGTAGGCCCTATTCTCCCCCCTCTGACCTAACCACCGTAGGATTCAGGGCCTCGTACTGTTCACCAACCCAGGGCATCGCCACTAAATCCTCAAAGTTAACTTGACGGTCCTTTTCTAAGGCTTCGATGCGGCGTTTCTCGGCATAGATCTGATTTTGAAAGTAAGCCACCTGATCCGGGCTGGTGTGGCCATCGGTTTGTTGCCACAGGGCCAAAAAGTGACGGTAGCGCTTCTCACACAGGTTTTTCTCCATGCAAGCCACCGCCGCCCGGATCACTAGAGGCCCCCGGAGAATGTCCCGCCGGGTCTTCTCACTGAGATTGAGTAGGGCTTGCAAGGGTAGGCTGGCCAGTCCCGCATCCGCCAGGTGGTGCCGGAGCTGACTCACCAGGTCCGGTGGATTTGGGGCATTGTCGCTCTGACTGAGTAACCGTTGCATCTGTCGCCAGAGGGCTCGGTGGTGGGAATAACTAAACTGTAAATCCCGGTCTTCCAGGACCTGAGCAATTTCCTGGCGGTGGCTAGAGGAGTGTAGAAAAAGCCTTAACAGGGCGGCTTCGGCCTGTTCTAGGGAGTTGGTGCTGGCAACGGGGGCCGGGGCCGGAGTCGTCGTCTGGGAGGTGGCCCGCCGCTGGCGGCGCACCTGGGTGATTAAATTCTCCGCTAACAGGGGCACCAGGCGACTATCGCCATTACTGAAAATCTCTGCACAGTAACGGACGTAATGGGTGCGGGTATCGGCGTTGGCGATGTCCCCCAGGAGATTGACGATCGCCTGGGTGGTTTGCTGAAACTGGTCGGCCTGGCGCAGATCCTTCCCCTCGATGAGTTGATGAATTTGCCAATCAATCCAGAGGGGAGCGGCCTCCACCAGGGCCTGGTAGTCGGCGGCGCTATGGTGCCGCAGGAACTCGTCCGGATCCTTGCCAGCGGGCAGGTTGAGAACCCGCAATTGCACATCCCCCCGGTAGGCCATGGCCTCGACTTCCCCGATCGCCCGCTGGGCCGCCTTGATGCCGGCCCGATCGGCGTCAAAGTTCAACACCACCTGCTTTGATTCGCTGTAACGTAGCATTTGCTTCACTTGGGCGGCACTCAGGGCCGTACCCAGGGCCGCCACCGTGTTTTCTATGCCAGCGGCGTGCAGGGCGATGACGTCAAAGTAGCCCTCCACCACGATCGCCCGATCGACCTTAGCGATGGCCGCCCGGGCTAAATCCAGCCCGTAGAGGGTCTTGCCCTTGTCAAACAACTCGGTATCGGGGGAGTTCAGGTACTTAGGGGTTTCCTCCCCCAGGGCCCGACCGCCAAAGCCGATCACCCGACTCTGGCTATCCCGGATGGGGATCATCAGGCGATCTCGGAAGCGATCGTAGTAGCCCTCCCCCTTCTGGCGGGGCACAATTAGACCAGCCTGTTCCACCAAACTAACCGGATACTGCTTTTGCTCCACCAGGTAACCGTAGAGGGTTTGCCAGCCGCCGGGGGCAAAGCCCAACTGAAACTGCTGGATAGTCTCATCCCTGAGGCCCCGTTGCTGGCGTAGGTAGGCCAGGGCCTCGGCGCCGTCGCCCTGGGCCAGGGCGTGTTGGTAGAACCGGGCGGTCACCGCCAGCACCTCGTAGAGCTGCTCCCGCAGACTCAGTTGACGCTGCAGCTCCTGCCGTTGACTGGGTTCCAGGGTCTTCACCGGTACCTGGTAGCGCTGGGCCAGGTCTAGCACCACATCGGCAAAGGAACGCTGGTTGAGCTCCATGAGAAACTTAAAGGCATTGCCCCCCGCCCCGCAGGAAAAACAGTAGTAAAACTGCTTGCCAGGGCTAACGCTAAAACTGGGGGACTTATCGTCGTGGAAGGGACAGAGCCCCGTAAAGTCCTTACCCTGTTTTTTCAGCACCACGTACTGGGAAACGATGTCAACGATGTCCGCCCGATCGCGCACAGCCTCAATGGTATCGGGGTGAAGACGGGGGGTATCCATGGTGGGTTAGGGGGTTGGTCGCAGGCGATCTCGGGTGGCTTCCAGCAGGCCCAGGTCCACATCCACGCTGGACTTACCATTATATTCAAAGGGATTGTCCAGATCCCGAATCAACAACAGCAGGTAGGTGAAGGAGGTAAACATCAAGCAGGACACCACCAGGGTTTCACTGAAGCGATCGGTGCCGATCAACAGCAGAGCGGCGATCGCCCCAATCAGGAAAACCTCCAGGAGGACATAGGCTGGGCCAATAAAATCCGTATCGCGGCTCAACCCCATTTGCTTGACTAAAAAGCGAATTCTGGCCTGCTCCCCCTGCAGGCGGTTAAGCATTGCCGGCCCAGCCAGGGGTAGGAGGGTAGCGAAGTGGCCATTCAGTTGACCCAGGGCCTCTTCAACCTGGTCAGCGGCTTTACCATGCCTTAGCCAATCCAAAATCACCTCGGCAAGATGGGCCAAATTAGCTTGCAGGGGGGTGGGGTCGTACCCTGGGTGGACCTGGGCCAGCACCAGGTTAGCGTCCTGCATGGTCTCCACCGAGTTGGCAATTTGTACCGGCATATCCGCACTGTCGTTGTAGCCACTCAGGGTACCGGCCAGGGTAAAGGCAATCACAAAGGTGGCGGCGCCAAAGAGGGCTCCGGTTTGAGAGTCAAAGGCCCAGGGCTCCCAGCCGAGGCGATGGCTGGCCAGCTTAGCCAAACCGAAGAGGCTGGTCAAGGGGAGAACGGTGATCAGTAGGCGCCACTTGCTAGAATTGAGTAAAAACCCGATCATAATTAACCCTAGTGTTTTTTAGCCCTGGGGTGTGGTTCAGCCTAGCTCCAACTGTACTACCGTGATCCAAACCTCGAGAGTTAATGTTTACTCTACCCTAAAGCTCAACCCATCCCCCTAGGCGTTCTGGCCAGGGTGATGATCAGCCAGGGGCAGTCAGCCCTCAGAAAAACAGCGGGTAGTGCCGATCCGGGCAACACTGGCTGCACAGTACTGGCTCCCTACCCGTACCCAGTCTATACTGACCCTAGAATTCTTTAGGGGTGGGGCGCCGCCTAAATTCCTACAATAGAATTAATCAGTATAGGTAGCTGAGGTGGTCGAAGCCGCCTACCTGGTTTCCGTTACATCCTCCCCAGTTACCCATTTCTTACCCATCTCTGCACCCTTCCACAATTAAGGATATTTCCATGGAAACACTGGCATTGACTCCGACCAACGTTGAACAGGTCCTTGATGACCTCCGTCCTTACCTCCTGGCCGATGGTGGCAATGTGGAACTGGTGGAAATTGATGGCCCGGTGGTCAAGCTCCGTCTGAACGGGGCCTGTGGGTCCTGTCCCAGCTCCGCCATGACCCTGCGCATGGGAATTGAGCGCCGGCTGCGGGAATTTATTCCAGAAATTGCTGAGGTGGAGCAGGTAATCTAACGATCGGGTGAATGGCCTGGCCGAGGAATTGGGGTAGCCCAGCCCTGGTTACCCCCATCCCCAGTGCACGGGTCTATGGTCTAAACTGGACAGTACTTGCAGGGTAATACTGGAGATCCGTTGCTATGGCTGGTTTTACGGACTTGGTTAAAAAAACCTTCTATCTTGGCGTAGGGGCCGCCGCCTATGCAGGGGAGAAGGCGGGTAACACCTTAAAAGACCTACAAAAGGCTGGCCCTAACCTCAGACATCTGCGGGAACAAGCCCAGGTCTTAGTCAATGGCCTGGTGGAGCGGGGGGAGGTCACGGCAGAAGAGGCCCAGAAGATTATGAATGAGTGGGGAAAACGCTACCAACATGGCGCCGAGGCCGATCTACAGCAAAAACCTCAGCCAATTTCCATCGATGATCAACCCATCAGCCCTATGGATCCGGTTGCTGGGCTGCGTCAACAGATCACGAATCTGCGCCAGGAGTTAGATAATTTACGCCAAAAGTCGAGGGATAGCTAATGGAAGACTGGTCCCGACAACTACTAAATGAGCTGAGCAAAACTGTTCACCAACTGGGTGAACAATTTGTCCAGCCTACGGAACAGTGGCTAGATGAAATGACTGAGCGATGGGTAGAGGTCTCTGACAATCTGGTTGACAGTGTTGAGAACCTGGGCAACCAGCTCCAGGATGGCCTATACCCAGAATTAAATGTCTTTTTTGATAGCTTGAAGCAAGTGGTAGAACCCCTGGAACGCTCCCTGAACCAACAGGTGGATGGAGTGGTGGCCCAGTTAGACCAAGCCCTGGCTCCCTTGGTGAATGGCCTATCCAGCCTTGATCAGTGGCTCGAGGAGGTTTCAACTCCCCTCAACAATACGGTCGAGCCCATTTTGCAGAATTATCCTGCGTGCGTAGGATGTCGAAACTTTTATGGCCAGGCCCACGGCGGTAATACCCTGGTGTGCGCCATGCATCCCTTTGGTCCCGAAGACCAACAACAGTGCGTTGATTGGGAATCGGTCTATCACTAGGTCGGGCCAATCTAGGTTCAATCCACCAGGGCACCCAGGGTACTCTCTACCGGGAACCCCGCCGCCTTCCAGGCCGCCACTCCTCCCCGCAGAATACTCACCCTTGAGTAGCCAATCTGACGTAACTGATGGGCTGCCGCCTCTGCCTCGCGATCACTATTGCCGTAGATGTAAAGATCGCGGTTCCACTCAAAGCAACGCCTGACGGTGGTCAGCAAAGCTTCATAGGGAATAGAGATAGAACCACTGACATGGATCTCTCGAAAGTCCTGGGGTTCGCGAATATCAATAATGGTTAGGGCCGGCTCACCCCAGTCCAACCGTTCTTTCAGATCGTAAATACGAGAGGTTGCCCGCAGGGGAGCCAACCTAGACTTTGAAAATAGGGCAAGCCAGGGATGCATAGGGATACCTTACTCGGCTGTAGTCGATAATGGCAATGTAACAACTTTGAAATACTTGTGCAAACTTTTATTTCGACTCCTTGATATAAGGAGCTACTCCGGAGAATAAATAGCCAGGTTTTCTCCCAGACCTTTCTCCGGGGGGCTGGTCAGTGAAAATACTGACGGCTTAACCTCTCTTTCTTAAAGTTTTGGTCAAAAAATCGGTTATCTCGCCGATGTGCTGCTTCGATCTAATTCTTAAGATAAGAAAAACATTGACCCAAGGATTCCAACTGGCTCCCTTCGGGTCTTCAGTCGTTGATTAACCATCAGGGTGTTTAACCATGTCTATCCTTGAGAGAACCATTGAAGAACTGTTTGCCTCTCGACAGTTGACTCGGCGCGATCAACAGAAGCTGATGGCGCTGTTCTCCCAGCGAGACCTGAGTGCGAAGGATGCCATGTTGATTAACCGCGTCTACGATGCCCTCAGCCAGGGACGATTGCGGGTGGTGGATTAGTTCGCCTTGCCGAGTGCCAGTCTAACCATGGCTAAGGTGGTTTCAACGTCAATGGTCCATAGGATCCCTTGGGAAAACAGGAGAAGACGGCAGGAATCGGTACTAATTCCTGCCGTCTTCTATCCTAACCTCTAGGCAGTCTGGTAAGTGGTTCCCTAGAGCTGAGGTACAAATTGCGGCTTCTCAGGGACCAGGGTATATTCCGAAACAATTTTCCGGAACTCCTCCCCATCAATAGTTTCCCGTTCCACCAGCAGATCCACTAGACGATCAATCAGAGCCCGATTGTCCTCCATCAATCGGCGGGCTCTGGCGTAACAATGATCAACAATGGTACGCACCTGGATATCAATGCGGGAGGCAATTTCCTCGGAATATTCCGACCGAGATAGCCAATCTCGACCCAGGAATACTTCCCCCTGGGAGCTTTCCAGGGAAAGGGGGCCGAGGTCAGACATACCAAAACGGGTCACCATTTGGCGGGCCATACCGGTAACCTGTTGTAGATCATTGCCAGCACCGGTGGTGACTTCGGCATCGCCAAAAATCACCTCTTCAGCGGCTCGACCCCCCAGGGCGCCGGTGATGCGGGCCAGCAACTGGGCCCGGGAGATTAACATTTGTTCCTCACTGGGGGTAAACCAGGTCAGCCCCTGGGCCTGCCCCCTGGGTATCAGGGTAACCTTTTGGACCGGGTCATGCTCCTTGACCAGGGTACCCACAATGGCATGACCAATCTCGTGGTAAGCAATCAATCGCTTACTCTTGCTATCCACCAGGGGAGTCCCCTCCATGCCGGCGATCACCCGATCAACCGCATCGTCCACCTCGGCCATGGTGATAGCCTCCTTGCGGCGGCGGGCGGTGAGAATGGCGGCTTCGTTTAATAGGTTAGCCAGGTCAGCGCCGGTAAAGCCGGGGGTGCGACGGGCAATGGTCTCAAGGGAGATATCCTCCGCCAGTTTTTTATTACGGGCGTGGACTTCTAACACCTCTAGACGACCTTTGATGTCAGGGGGATCCACCATCACCTGACGGTCAAAGCGACCGGGACGCAGCAGGGCGGAGTCTAGGACGTCCACCCGGTTGGTGGCGGCAATGATAATGATGCCGGTATTACCCTCAAAGCCATCCATTTCGGTCAGCAGTTGGTTAAGGGTTTGCTCCCGCTCATCATTGCCGCCGCCAATGCCAGCACCCCGCTGCCTACCTACGGCATCAATTTCATCGATGAAAATAATACAGGGGGCATTTTCCTTGGCTTTCTTAAACAGATCCCGCACCCGGGAAGCCCCTACCCCAACAAACATTTCAACAAATTCAGAACCGGAAATACTAAAGAAGGGTACCCCAGCCTCCCCAGCGATCGCCTTGGCTAGCAAGGTCTTCCCGGTTCCAGGCGGGCCCACCAGCAATACCCCCTTCGGGATCCGGGCGCCAATGGCGGTAAACCGCTCGGGCTTTTTCAGGAAGGTCACCACCTCCTGGAGCTCCTCCTTGGCCTCGTCAATACCCGCCACATCGTCAAACATGACGCCGGTCTTGGCCTCCATCATGAAGCGAGCCTTAGACTTACCAAAGCTCATGGCCTGGCCTGGCCCCCCCGGCCCTACGCTGGAGCGGCGGAACAAAAAGAACAGGCCCCCAATCAGCAGCAGGGGAAATAGCAGGTTGCCGAGGGCACCCAGCAGAGCCCCATCGTTGCGGGGGGGATGGGAGTCGAGGCTGATATTAGCCTCCCGCAGGCGACTAACCAGGTCAGGAGAATTGCCCGGCAGGTCTACCCGCCAGCGCTGGGCCCGATTATCTATGTCAGGGTCAATGGCCTCAATAATAGCCGTCCTACCGTTATCGTAGAGATCCACGGTGGTTACCCGCCCGGCCTCTAGATAATCTAAAAAGCGACCATAGGTCATGCGGGTGCTGGCCGTATTTCGTCCCATATTCATGGGCGAAGAGGAGAAGGCCCCTTGCCAAAGGAAAAACCCTACTACCAGCAGTGGCAGGGTCCAGAGTAAAATGACTCGCCAGGAAAGCTTCATAACCGATGGCCTCTATGCAGGACGTGCAAAAGTATGAGATGAATCTTTACTTAATTTAACGTAAGCTTGGTGTCTGGATCAAATATTTGACCTTGATTCCTTGGGTAGGTTCAGCGTCACCTGCCTGGTTAACTCCGGTTCCCTACCGCCGTTAGCGATGTTCCAATCTTTAAGATAAAATTGCCGCCCTCTGTAGTCGCCCAGCGCTATAGCTATGGCCACCGGCCAGGTCAAAGGCGAGCCAGAACGCCTACCCAGGTTTAAATCACCTTGCTGCCATTATTTCAGATTAAGAGGTTGTTTGAAAAGCCAAAGAGGGGCTCAAACTATACCTATCGATTAGGAAAATACCCTCAGACTCCAACACTTTTGCGCCCTCTTGGCGGCGAATTATACCTGGGATAACCCTTTTCAAACAATCTCTAAGGGCCAGCGTAGGTGAAGCGGTCCTGATATGGGTAAGGTTTAAGGTCAACCAGTTACTTGCCGATACAAAACCGACTGAAGATCTCGTCTAGCATTGATTCTGTGACTTCATCTCCGGTAATTGACCCCAGGGCTTGGATCGCCAACCGTAGATCAATGGTCCAAAAGTCTAGGGGTAGGTGTTCAAGAATCGTTTGCTGCACCTGGTGCAGGGCCAGAAGGGCGCTATGGAGGGCTGCGGCCTGACGTTGATTAACGGTAAACTCCAGGTTGCTAGCCTGCACCTGATCGGCGTGAATGGTTGACAAAATCGCTGTTTCTAGAGCCTCAATGCCCTGGTTTTGAGCTGCCGCCGTGTAAATCACCGGTATTGGGTCAGGGGGTTGAACCGGCAGGTGGTGAGGGGGGAGCAGATCCTGTTTATTCACTACGACAATGATTGGGCGTAGGGTTTGACCGGCGGTGGGACCAGACCGGACCAGATGGTACAGGTCGGTGTCCTCCTCCGTCCAGCCCACCGACCCATCGATGGTCAACAGTACCAGATCGGCGGATTGGGCCGCCTGCCGCGATCGCTCAATACCCAGTTGCTCCACCCGGTCGTGGGCGTGGCGGATACCGGCGGTATCCACCACCTGGATGGGAATGCCACCCACCACCAGTTGGGATTCCACCAGGTCGCGGGTGGTGCCGGGGAGATCGGTGACGATGGCCCGATCGCAGCGGCTCCAGGCATTGAGCAGGCTGGACTTACCCACATTGGGCCGACCCACAATCGCCACCTTCAGGCCGGTGCGCAGCAGGGTGCCCGCCTCAGCGGTGGCTAAAATAGCCCCTACCTGCTCCGCCATCTGCCCCAACCGCTGGCGGATCTGGGCTTCGTCTAAGGGCGGTAGATCCTCCTCAAAGTCCAGACGGGCTTCGATTTCCGCCAGGATATCCAAGCCAGTGGAACGGAGTTGACCAATGGATTGCCCCAGCTTGCCCCGCACCCCAGCCAGGGCGGTTTGGGCCGCCAGATTTGACTGGGCCGCCACCAGGTCCGCCACCCCCTCCGCCTGGGTTAGATCCAGGCGGCCGTTGAGAAAGGCCCGCAGGGTAAATTCCCCCGGTTCCGCCAGCCGGGCTCCCTGCTGCAGGCAGAGCTGCAGCACCTGCTGCACCACCATCAGCCCCCCGTGGCAGTGGAACTCCACCACATCCTCCCGGGTATAGGAGCGTGGCGCCCGCATGATTAACAGCAGGGCCTCATCCACCGGATCACCGGTGTCAGGGTGACGCAGGAATCCGTAGAGAATGCGATGACTCTCCCAGGGTTGGTCACCGGGGGCATGGAAGAGGTGACCGGCGATCGCCAAGGCCTCCCCCCCCGAAAGCCTCACAATCCCCACACTCCCCTGTTGGGGCACAATGGCGGTGGCGATGGCGGCGATGGTGACGGTGGCCGGGGGAAGGGAGTGGCGGCTAACCATATCAGTACTGCAAGGTTTCCATCGATTAGCGACAGTTCTGGCCAGACATCGCCGCTGCCGGCAAGGGGTAGGGGCGAGCCAGGATGCCTAGGCGGTATTTACGTTGATCGATCAACTCTGCGCTGAGCATTCTAGCCAGAGCTATACATAGCAGAATGGTGTAAAAACTCGACAAAGTTGATCTAATACTTAGCAACTCCGGGTTATCTACCTATAGAATTGTTAATAACATCATTCCCTAACAACTTGTCTAGGGGCTTTTCTACTCAGACTTCCCCACTCCTCGGCCCACCATGACCCCGGTTATTGTTTCTGAAACCACTCCACAAGCCCCTACCCCCCGATCTATCCTCTCCCTTTGGAAACGCCAGCTGCGCTATTGTTATCTGCGTTTTCTGCGCCTCCAGGGCAGTCCTCAACAGTTGGCCAGGGGCATAGCCAGCGGGGTATTTTCTGGCTGCTTCCCCCTGTTTGGCCTACAGATTATTATTGGTGTTTCTCTGGCTACGGTGCTTCGTGGCAATCGCATCATGGCGGCGGCGGCCACCTGGGTAAGCAATCCCTTTACCTACGTTCCCCTGTTTGCCTTTAATTACCAGGTGGGAGATCGGCTCTTAGGCCGTCAATCGAACAGTGGATTTACCGATTTAGATAGCTTTAGGACCTGGATGGATATGGGGGCAGAGGTTTCTAGCCGGCTTATGTTGGGTAGTACCGTAGTGGGCCTCGGGGCTGCCCTGGGCAGTTATTACGGTGGAATAGTTTTAATCCATAGCCTTAGACAGCGGCGGACTCTAAGGTGAGGGGCTCAATATGACAACGGTTTTCACGGATTTGAGAAGGGTTGAAAAGGTTGATCTCAGTCTTTAGTTGTCCACTTCTACCATTTCAATAACCTGTTGATCGTAGTCCCTGACTAGAAAGTTCAAGGGTTTTTCAGAACGGATTTTATAATCCAAACCCTGGAGTTGAACGCGCATCAGTAGGTATTCCAGGCAGCTATGATCAAAGCAGACGTGACGATGCTGATCACGCTTGCCCAAACTAGCCCCACCGATCACGTGCAGTTGATTGTTTTTGCGGAGTTGATACCACAGCCCTTCCGGGCTGGCGGTAGATGAAGGGGAGGAAAAACCGGAGGGACCCATCATAGTGAGGGGATCAATGCCTGCCGTGCCCAGGGTTTGTTGATAATTGTAATAATAGTGTAGCGGTACCTCTGCGGCGGGCAAGCTCAGCATACCCTCGTAGAAACGACGTGCCACCTCCAGGTCAGAGACCATGACCGTATAGACCTTGGGAGCCCCCTTCAGAAACATCCACATCGCCCCGGCATAGGCCACCAGCAGTAAGACCATAATCCCCTGGGTTGACAGTAAACTGTCGAAGGGAAGGCCAAGGAGGGCTAGGGTGGAAGGCATGGCAGATAGGTAAATAGGCATTGGACTCAGGGAAAGGGGGACCTCGGTCAGCAGCGGGGACTTCAAGAGTCTATTAATTCTAATCGACCAGAGCTCGGGAATTTAGATCTAGTGCGGATCAGGCTTGAGGGAATTTAGCCATAGGGCAAGGTTTATGTAAATTTAGCTCCATGAATCTGATCCAGTAGGTATACTTGAGAACTAAATTCCGGGCTATTGCCAGCCCGGCCAGCCGAGTAACGTTGTTGATTTCGATAGGTTCTACTAACCAATGGCGACTGCGGTGGACATTCCTACCTTTTCTGAGGGTAACCATACCCTGGTTCAATCTTTGCAGCATCTCAGTGATGGTGAGTTGATGAGTTTGTTCAACGCCCATCCTGAGGAAGGACGATACTTTACAGCGATCTTTTGCCGCTATACCCCCATCGTCTATAGCTTGATCCGCCATTCTACCCGCTCCCCTGTGCAGGCTGATTATCTGTTTGCCCTGACCTGGCAGCATATCTTGCATGAATTGGGAGGGGTAGATACCCAGGCTGAGACGGGCTCCAGCGGTTTTACCCTACAACAGTGGTTGGTAAACCTGACGGCCTTCTGTATTAATCAGGTGGCGTTACCCGAAGTGCCATCCATCCAGTACCGGTTAGACCAGGTATCCCCTCCCTTTTGGTGCTATCTCCACCGAGCCCTCGATCGCCTCTCCCCCCTAGAGCGACTGGTGCTGGTCATGGCCCATAGCTTTGGTTGGAGTCAGACCCGTATGCTGGCCTACCTGCAAGCCGAAGGTGAGTATCTCAAGCCTGAGCAACTGCAGCATCAATTGCATCTGGCTCACCAGCATCTGCTGGAGGCTTTGCCGGAGGATATCCGTCGGTTGTACCTACCCCAGCATGTTTCTGTTGGGGCCTTAGAAACAACTGATCAATGGCTCCCAACCCCTGACTGGCTGGTGTCCGGTGAAGCTTCCAGGTTGGCCACCTCCTAAGTTTCATAGTCCATAGCGGTTTGACGGCCATGGCCCGGCTCTCTTGCCCCTGATTCTATCCTCATCATTATGGTTGAGCCGGTCAGCCAGTCTCCAGTGGTACAGCCCTTTGATACCCATAATCAGCTGCTGCGCGATCGGGTCCACCCCCCGGACTGGATCAATCCTATTGCTGCTGAGCGCTACGATCTGGTGGTGATCGGGGGTGGTCCCGCTGGCCTGGTGGTGGCCGCTGGGGTGGCCGGTATGGACCTGGGTTTGAAGATTGCCCTGGTGGAGAAGGACCTGTTAGGGGGAGACTGCCTCAACGTGGGTTGTGTCCCCTCTAAGGCCTTAATCAACGCCGCTAACCTGGCCACCATGGTGGAACGGATCCAGCAAGCTGGTATGCAGACGGGGGAGGTGGCCGTGGATCTGACCCAGGTCATGGCCCAGGTGCGACGGGTCCGGGCTGATCTGAGCCGCCATGACTCCGCCGATCGGTTCCGCCGCATGGGTATTGATGTGTTTTTTGGGGAGGGGCAGTTTAGTAACCACCGTACCCTCAGGGTTGGGGGCCAGGATCTGGTCTTCAAAAAAGCCGTGGTGGCCACCGGCAGCCGGGCCACCATCCCCGCCATTCCGGGCCTGGCGGCGGCGGGCTATCTCACCCATGCCACCCTCTTTTCCCTCACCCAATTGCCCCGGCGGCTGGCGGTGATCGGTGGCGGTCCGATTGGCTGTGAGTTGGGTCAAGCCTGTCAGCGGTTGGGTAGCCAGGTCACCCTCCTGCAACGGGGAGATCGCCTCTTACCCAGGGAGGACCCTGAGGCGGTTGCCCTACTCCAGCAAAAGCTGCAGGGGGAAGGTTTGCAGATCCTCCTCGAGGCGGCCCTAGAACGGGTAGACCAGACCCCCGCCGGCAAAGTCCTCCATTATCGTCAGGGGGGAGAGGTGCGATCGCGGGTGGTGGACGACATTCTGGTGGCCGCTGGCCGCACCCCCAATGTTGATGGCCTCAACCTGGAGGCGGCTGGCATCGCCTACCATCCCCAGGATGGCTTACTGGTCAATGATTTCCTGCAAACCAGTAATCCACGGATCTACGGAGCGGGGGATATCTGCCAGGACTGGAAGTTCACCCACGCCGCCGATGCTGCCGCCCGCCTGGTGATTAAGAATGCTCTGTTTTCCCCCTGGGGTTTGGGGCGCCAGCGTTATAGCTGTCTGGTTATGCCCTGGGTCACCTATACCGATCCTGAGATTGCCCATGTTGGTCTCTATGCCCAGGCCGCCCAGGCCCAGGGCTGGAGGACTAACACCATTACCATTCCCCTCTCTGCGGTCGATCGGGCCGTCATCCAGGGGGACAGCGAAGGCTTTGTGGAAATTTTGCACCCCCAGGGGCAGGACAGGATTTTGGGAGCTACTATTGTGGCTGGCCGGGCCGGTGAAATGATTAATGAAATCACCCTGGCCATGGTCAGTGGTCAGGGGCTCAACACCCTGGCCAGGGTGATTCATCCCTACCCGACCCAGGCGGAAGCGATTAAAAAAGCCGCCGATAGTTACCGTCGCCAGCGCTTGACGCCAGCGAGCCGACGCCTGCTGCACTGGATTAACCGCTTCAGCTAGTAGACTCCGGCCTTAGTTTATCCACTGCTCCTGAGCTCTCTCTGCAAGGGTTGCCTAATTTAGGCCAGGTAGCCAGCCCCCATTTCCTAACGGACTAAATGGTGACTGAGGGCAAAGCGGAGTAGTTCTGAACGATTGTGGGTGTCGGTTTTGCGGAGTAGGCTGCTAACGTATTTTTCGACGGTGCGGGGGCTGAGAAACAGGCGATCGCCAATTTGGGCGTTGGATAGGCCATCGGACAATAGGGCCAGTACATCCTGCTCCCGTGGGGTTAATTCTGGTCCCAGGGAGATGGAGGGCCCTGGGGGTAATTGAGCCGATTCACCCGGCGACTGAGCCTCCGCCCTGAGGGCTAGTTGCTGGGCGGTGTGCAGTGCTACTTGCTGAATCCAGGTGGCCTGCATCACCTGCGATCGTTCTAGCAAACTCCGCACGATGGCCCCCAGTTCTGACAACTCAAAGGGTTTTGGTAGATAAATATCCCCCCCCACCTGGTAGCCCTTAATGCGATCAACGGTTTGATTATGGGCCGTCAGGAAAATTACCGGCAGTAGGCGAAAGGCCAGATTTTGGCGAATCTGTTGAACCAGGGTATAGCCATCCAGATAGGGCATGGCAATGTCGGTAATGAGCAGCTGGGGCTGGTGAGTGAAGACTTGCTCCAGGGCTGTTTCCCCATCACTTGCCATAATTACCCGATAGCCCTCTAGCTCCAGGTAATCTCCTAGGGATAGACGGGTGGCCTCGTCATCTTCCGCCAGTAAAATAGTTAACGGCATGGCCGATGCCCCTATCCCAAACGATAGCCAAAACCCCGCACAGTCTTGAGATAGGTGGGATGGCTGGGATCGGGCTCAAGTTTTTCGCGAATCCAGCGAATGTGGACATCGACGGTTTTATTATCCCCCATGAAGTCATGCCCCCAAACCAGATCAATAATTTGATCCCGAGACCAGACCCGTCGGGGCTGACCCATGAACAGTTCTAAAATTCGGAATTCCTTGGGAGAAAGACTGATTTCCTCCCCCTTAAGAAAGACTCGACATTCTTGGGGATGGAGGGTAATGTCTTCAAACCGGAGAACATTGTCATGATTGGGACTAGCTTTGGTCTGCTGTCGGCGCAGCAGGGCCCGACAGCGGGCCACCAGCTCCCGCATACCGAAGGGCTTAGTCAGATAATCATCGGCTCCGGTTTCTAAGCCAAGCACCCGATCGCTTTCCGTACCCTTAGCACTCAAGATTAAAATGGGCACCTGAATGGCCTGATGACGCAGGAGGCGGCACAGATCTAGGCCGTTCATCCCGGGTAGCATGAGATCTAAGATGACCAGGTCGATTTCAGGGCGACTGGTGCGGCTAGCGGCCGCTGTTCCCCCCAACAGATCGAGGGCGGAGAGACCATCTTCAGCGATTAGGATCTCAAATCCCTCCTCCGCTAGGCCTAGGGCAATAGTTTCCCGAATTATCTCTTCGTCTTCTACAATTAAAACCCGGCCCAGGCCAACTCGCAGATCGGGCTGCAACTGAGGCAAAAGCTCTAGGGAACTCATAAATTCAAAGACTGATTTTTTCTTAAAATCATCATATCAGGTATCCAGAGGGGCAGGGCGAGCCCTAAAGCCTAAGATTTGATAAGAACGTCGGGGCTTAGGGGCCTGAACGCTGGCGGGTCCGTCGCCAGTTAAACCAATTCTCAGCCCAGTTGCGACGCCAACGACCCGGTCGCCAACGCTGCTGTTGCCAGGTGTCTAGTAACTGGTTCAAGATTTCACTAGAACCGTAGGGTAGACGGGATAGCTCGACCAGATGCTGCAGGCCAACCCCCTGCCGAAGGATCACGGCTAGGGTAGCCAGGACCTGATCGGCCTCGGGGGCAATTACCTGGGCTCCCAATAGGGATCCCTGCCGATGGACCACCCAGCGACAAAACCCAGTGGTGTGATCGCTGAGATGGGAACTGACCAAATCACTGAGGGGCACCTGCAGCACCGTGGCTGCTGCCCCATACCAGGCCCTGGCCTGGGTCGCCGTCATACCCAGGCGACCGAAGGGGGGCCAGGTGGGTAGCAGGGCCCGACGATGGTGCCAGCCCATGGTACGCCGGGGTAGGTAGAGGGCATTGTCTAGGGCGATCGCCACATCCTGGTGATCTCTGACCTCAGCCCAATAGCCCCCCAGGACAGGGCCACAGGCAAATATCCTGGGATGGACGGTACTTAAATGATCGTCGACGGCTAGGTAGGGTGACTCAGCCCTAATTCCCAGGGCTCTGAGATTCAGGGGGGTCAGGTGGGGATGGGGTAGGGTGGCCACCAAGAGGTGATCGGTCACCAGGGGAGGCTGGTCCGGCAGATGGAGGGTTAAGGGGGCTTCGCCGCTGATCTCTAGAACGGAGGTGCCCAGGCGCAGATCCACCCCGGCGGCGATGACCAGGCTCTCCACAAAATCTGAAATGTCAGGGTCTTCCTCTGGTAGTAGGCGATCGCTACGGCTGATCAGGGTCACCAGGGTGCCCAGATGGGCCAGGGCTTGGGCCAGGGCGATCGCCAGGGGGCGGCGGCCCAGAATCACCAGTCGATCAGGGCGTTGAGGCAGGGCGATCAGGTCCTCCAGGCTCAGGTAGGGCCGCGCTGCCAGCCCCGGTATGGGCGGCAGCCGACTCTGCACCGCCGGGGCTAAAATTACTCCCCGACTATGTAACTGACGCTGATCGGTGGTCAGGGTTAGGGGCGACCCTGGACTCAGGTGTCCGCTTTCCTCGATCACATCAACCCCCTGGGCCGCCAGGGCAGACCGGGTCCATTGGGGATAGGCAAGCTCCACCGTCCGTTGAATATATCGACCACAGGCAGACCAGTCTAGTTGTTTAGTATCTCCGCTCTGGAGCTGGGCCAGATGTCGCACCAGTAACTGTACCTGTAGATCCCTTTCCACCTCCTCCGACGGTTCCGCCAGAGCCACCCGAGCCCCCTGCCGGGCACCCCTAGCGGCGGCGGCCCGGGCCTGAAGACTACCCCCTACAATCACTACGTCATAGTCGACAAACCCCATAGATCTCCTAGGCTACTGCCTGGCTAGGGTGATTTAACCCTACCGTTGTTATACACATCACATTGCATCACATTTTTCCCCGATCCCCCTTGTCAAGGTGTACCCCCGGGCTCAAACTGTAGAGGTGTAGGAATCCGCTTGTGGGGATCAACGAGGCGCTGTTGTGAAATCAGTACTGGCGATCATTTTAGGGGGGGGTGCCGGCACCCGACTTTATCCATTAACAAAATTTCGGGCCAAGCCAGCGGTGTCCCTGGCCGGTAAGTATCGCCTGATTGATATTCCCGTTAGCAACTGCATTAACTCGGAAATTCATAAAATCTACGTCCTCACCCAGTTCAACTCCGCCTCCCTAAACCGTCACATTTCTCGGACCTACCAATTTTCCCAGTTTACCGAAGGCTTTGTTGAGGTTCTCGCCGCCCAACAAACCCCCGATAGTCCCAGTTGGTTCCAGGGTACGGCGGATGCGGTGCGCCAGTATCTGTGGCTATTTGACTCCTGGAATGTGGAGGACTTCCTAATTCTCTCCGGGGACCATCTCTATCGGATGGACTACAGCCTATTTGTGGGCCGCCATCGGGCGACCAATGCGGATATTACCCTCTCCGTTGTGCCCATGGGGGGCCAGCAAGCCTCTGAATTTGGCTTGATGAAAATTGACGGCACTGGTCGGGTGGTTGACTTTTATGAAAAACCCAAGGGGGATGCCCTCGACGCCATGCGGGTGGATACAACGGTGCTGGGTCTAACTCCAGACCAGGCCAGGGAAAGGCCCTTTATCGCCTCCATGGGGATCTACGTATTTAAAAAGCAGGTCCTGATCGACCTGCTGCGCAAGGGTCTGGAGCAAACCGACTTCGGCAAGGAAATCATTCCGGGTTCCGCTCGCGATCATAATGTGCAGGCCTATTTATTCGATGGCTACTGGGAAGATATCGGCACCATTGATGCCTTCTACCAGGCTAACCTGGCCCTGACCCTGCAGCCCCAACCGCCCTTTAGCTTCTACCACGAAGACGCCCCCATATATACCCGCTCCCGCTACCTGCCCCCCAATAAACTGCTTGACTGCCACATCACTGAATCTACTATCACCGAGGGGTGCATCCTGAAAAACTGCCGTATCCACCATTCGGTGATCGGTCTACGTCAGCGGATCAATGCCAATTGTGTGATAGAAGACTCCCTACTGATGGGGGCAGATTTCTACGAACCCCTTTCAGAGAGTAGTCAACAGCTCACCCAGGGGAGGGTTCCCATCGGTATTGGGGAGGGATCGGTGATTCGACGGGCGATCATCGACAAAAATGCTCGCATTGGCGCTAATGTCCAAATTGTTAATAAGAACCACATCCAGGAAGCTGAACGAGAGGATCTGGGCTTTTATATCCGCAGCGGTATTGTGGTCATCCTCAAAAATGCCACCATTGCCGATGGTACGGTGATTTAACCTGCTACTGAGTACCCCTGCTTAATAAACCTCTCGTGGGTGGGTTAAGGTTTACCGAGTTCTAGGGCTTTGGCCAAGCTATAGCCGGCTGGGCTATAGCTTGGTTTCTCCTATTTTTGGCACCGATTTAAATCAAGCAGCTTAACTGATTGGTTTTTTGGCTAAATAAAAGATTTTCCCGATAGTCCACCGGGCAATCAATCACGGCGGGCACCGTATCCTCCAGGGCGGTTTTCAGGGTGGGGATCAGGTCTTCGGTAGATTCCACCCGATAACCCTTCAGACCCATACTCTCCGCCAGCTTGACAAAGTCAGGGTTGGTAAAGTGAATGAAGGCGGACTCGCCGTAGTAGTTCATTTGCTTCCACTCAATTAGACCGTAGGCGCCATCATTAAAAATAATGGTGACAAAGGGGGTGCCAATCCGTCGGGCGGTCTCCAGTTCCTGGCAGTTCATCATGAAGCCGCCGTCCCCGGTGGCGGCCACCACCTTACGGTTGGGGTGAACTAACTTGGCTGCTAGGGCGCCGGGAATGGCAATCCCCATGGCGGCAAAGCCATTGGAAATCAGGCAGGTGTTGGGCCGTAAACAATGGTAATTGCGGGCAATCCACATTTTGTGGGCCCCCACATCGGAGATCAGAATATCCTCCGGTCCTAGCACCTGGCGCAGATCGTAGATTAGTTTTTGGGGTTTGACCGGAAAGCCGTAGTCGTCAGCGTATTGTTCGTAGTCAGCCCGGATCTCCTCACGAAATTTTAGGGCAGATGGCTCTGGGCGACCTTCACGATTAACCCGACGGAGGATTTCCTGCAGCGAGTCAGAAATATCCCCAATTACCTCCACTTTGGGAATGTAGCTGCTGTCGATTTCCGCTTGGGTTAGGTTGATGTGGAGAATGGGAAGCTTGCCGTCAGGGTTCCAACGTTTGGGGGAATATTCCACCAAATCGTAGCCCACCGCCACAATTAGGTCCGCCTGTTCCATGGCACAGGTAATAAAGTCCCGCTGCTGTAGCCCAAAGGCCCAGAGGGCGAGGGGATGGGTGTAGGGAATTACCCCCTTACCCATGAAGGTGTTAGCCACCGGGATATTCAGTTGGGTGGCAAATTCTGTCAGGGCTTCGCTGGCCCGGGCCCGGATCGCCCCATTGCCCACCAGAATAATTGGATTAGTAGCCTGGGAAATAGCCACCGCCGCCTGCTGGATACTTTGGAGGGAGGCGTAGGTTTTTTCCTGACTATCCCGGCGCAGGGCAACCCCCTTCACATCCATATCGGCAATGTTTTCCGGCAGGTCAATGTGGACGGCGCCGGGCTTTTCTGACTGGGCCAACTTAAAGGCCTTACGGACGATTTCCGGGGTATTGCTGGGGCGGACTATCTGGGCGTTCCATTTGGTGACCGGGGCAAACATAGCCACCAAGTCCAGGTATTGGTGGGACTCGATGTGCATGCGGTCAGTGCCCACCTGGCCGGTAATCGCCACCAGGGGGGCCCGGTCCAGGGTGGCATCGGCGACCCCGGTCATCAGGTTGGTGGCTCCGGGGCCCAGGGTGGATAGGCAGACCCCCGCCTTACCGGTCAGACGACCGTAGACATCCGCCATGAAGGCGGCACCCTGCTCATGGCGGGTGGTGATAAATTGAATTGAGGATCGCCGCAGGGCCTGGAGGAGTTGGAGGTTCTCCTCCCCTGGTAGGCCAAAAATATACTCAACGCCTTCATTTTCAAGGCAAGCTACTAATAGTTCGGCAGTATTCATCTGAGGTTCTGGTTGGTTGGATTACTTTAGGGGGTTTCAGAGGACGGGGCAGGGCCCTGGGCTGGAGGGTTACTTTACTTTACCCAAACTGTTTTGATATTCAGAAATTCACGCATACCTTCCA
>Ga0208465_1000061_pt1 | contig 36848 bp, 32 predicted proteins | sample LakMenEpi31Aug10_FD_150749 | JGI IMG/M metagenome (GOLD analysis project Ga0208465, IMG submission 150749) | Freshwater microbial communities from Lake Mendota, WI - 31AUG2010 deep hole epilimnion (SPAdes) | ecosystem: Environmental > Aquatic > Freshwater > Lake > Epilimnion/Euphotic zone ...
CGAAGCCTCCTTCCAGCGCTCTTCGACTTCGGTGCGAAGGGCGTTCAGGGCCTGCCCCACGGATTTTTTTTCGGGACCGCTGAGGGCCCTGAAGGCCTCGAACAAGCGGGTGACCTCGCCCTTCTTGCTGAGAAAACGCAAGCGGTAGGCTTCGGCCGCCGCCGCATCCCCCATCTCAAAGGCCGCCGCTTCGCGGCGCAGGCTTTCCAAGGTTTCGTCCCAGGAAAGGGGTGCCACAGGTTCTTGTTCTGGATTCATGCGGGATTTGTTAAAGCAATGTTACAACAAGGATTAACGAGAATAGTTGGGCGCTTCGCGAGTGATGTCGATTCCATGTGGATGACTTTCGCGTAATCCGGCATTGGTGATTTTGATCATCCGGGCTTGGCGCAACGCTTCCAAATTCACAGCGCCGCAATACCCCATCCCCGCTTTGAGTCCTCCAATGTATTGGTACATCACCTCCGATAGGTTGCCCTTGAAGGGAACCCGGCCCACGATGCCTTCGGGAACCAATTTCTTGATTTCGTCTTCGGCATCCTGAAAATAACGGTCTTTGGAGCCCTCTTTCATGGCCTCAATCGAACCCATGCCTCGGTAGGTCTTGAATTTGCGACCTTCAAAAATGATGGTCTCGCCGGGCGATTCCTCCACGCCTGCAAACATCGAACCCGCCATAATGCAATCTGCACCGGCCGCCAATGCTTTGACAATATCTCCAGAATAACGAATCCCACCGTCGGCAATCAGCGTCACTCCGGTTCCCCGTAACACATCTGCAACTTCCATCACCGCCGTCAATTGGGGAACACCAACGCCAGCGACAACCCGTGTTGTACAGATACTGCCCGGTCCAACACCGACCTTGACCGCATCGGCCCCGGCATCCACCAACATTTTGGCCGCTTGACCGGTAGCAATGTTACCAACCACCACATCCACCCGGTCGCCGGTGATTTTTTTGACCATTGACAAGGCCTCCAAAACACCCCGCGAATGCGCATGCGCCGTGTCCACGGTCAGCACATCCACTCCGGCTTGGACCAAAGCCTGAACCCTCTCGGACAAATCCGCCGTCACCCCCACCGCAGCACCAACCCGGAGACGGCCCATCCGATCCTTGCAGGCCATGGGGAAATCCTTGATTTTGAGAATGTCTTTGTAGGTAATCAAACCCACCAAACGGCCCTCGGCATCCACAACCGGGAGTTTTTCGATTTTGTGTTCCTGCAAAATCCCCTCGGCCTGCCTCAAGGAGGTGCCTTCAGGGGTTGTAATCAGGTTTTCCTTGGTCATCACCTCCCAAACCGGCTTTTGGGGATCGGTTTCAAAACGCAAATCCCGGTTGGTCAGAATGCCCACCAATTTGCGGTTTTCGTCCACCACCGGAATGCCTCCGATACGATTCTCCGCCATCAAACGCAGGGCCTCTTCAATCAGCGCATTGCGCGAAAGCACAATCGGGTCCACAATCAAGCCGCTCTCGGAACGCTTAACCTTGCGGACCTCCTGGGCCTGACGCTCGATACTCATATTCTTGTGAATCATGCCGAGCCCCCCGTTTTGGGCAATGGCGATGGCCATCTCAAACTCGGTGACTGTATCCATGGCCGCCGCAACGATGGGCACTTTGAGTTCAATATTCCGACTCAATCGACCGGTGATATTGACATCCCGGGGTAAAACTTCGGAATAAGAGGGTAACAAAAGGACATCGTCGTAGGTCAACCCCTCTCCGACAATTCTCTGTGTAAAATCCAGCATGGCAAATAGTTCTATTTGCCGAACAAAACTAAGGCGTTTGGCCTGCCCTTGGGTGTTTAAGTTCCATGAAAATGCCTGGGTCATCGGTAATCAATCCATCCACACCCTTTTGAACGAGCCCGCACATGACCCGTGGCTCGTTAACCGTCCACGGTACAACACGGATTCCTCTTTGGTGCATCCGACGAACCAAACGCCTGGTTACCATCCGGTAATGCGGGGAATAGGTTCCCACCTCAAGACCCACATCGCCCAAAGAGCGCTGGGCTACCCTGGTTTTGAAGGGAGTCCGACGGTATTCCTCCAAAACCACCAATTCCAACGTGGAATCGACCGCATAGACCCAACGTGGAATTCTGCGGTCAAAACTTTGGATCATGCAGCGGTCCTTCATGCCGGATGCTGCCACAACACCCAGTACCAAGCGCACATATTCCTCGGGGTGGGGATGAAAAACCCCGTCCCATTCCGCTCTTGACTTGATTTCGATATTCCAAAGCGGCAAAACCCGCCCCTTAGCATCGCAATAAACCCGTACCGAATCAAATATCTCCGAGAGCAGGGGCTTGGGGGATGGCCCTATCTGTTGCTTTGGAAAACGGGGATGGCCCTTTGGACTACCGCAATCGTAGGAACGGATTTGGGCGTAATCCAATTGATACAAATTCAAAGCCGTCGATGTTCCACAAATTTCGGTATTCATCCAAGGCTCGTGGGATAAAACAACTTGACGATCCTTGCTGATGACCACATCCATTTCGAGGGTGGTCACTCCCGCCTCCAAGGCAGCTTTCATGCCGACCCAGGTATTCTCGGGCCAGCGCGCTCGATAGCCTCGATGGCCTTGGAGATCAAAGCCGTGCAGGGATTGAGCCGACGCCGAACCGCAGACCAAGATAGCTAAAATCAAAAATCGAGCCATCATTTCCAAGGCGTATGGCGGCGTTGAGCCAGATACGGATGCTCTTGGAAAAGTTCCTGCCATTGCTTTTCACGTTGCTTTTCAAAATCTTGATTACCAGGGCTTTGTGGCAGTCTGGAACGATGGGCATCGGCTGTAACCAAGGACTCTAAACGCGGCAAAAGAGCCACGGCATCGGGTTTCATGGCGTATTGAACGAGACGATCGTACATAAAGGCAGTGGCCGCATAGTTGGGATGAACCAAGTCCGTGTCGTAATAACGATAATCCCGCAACACATCGATTTGCCATTCGTACGAAGGGAAATAGGTTCGGCCATCGTGGCCATCGCACAGGCGATGCGCTAATTCCAACAAACGCGCTTTGCTCCGATTGTTTTCAACCAAACCATCGCGGGCATGACGAACCGGACTCACCGTAAACCAAACCTGAAGGTCAGGCCTCCAGGCACGGAGATTTTCCAAGACTTCTTCCCAAAGGGTTTGCATTTCCTCCACCGTTACCAATCGGCGCTCAAAATTGGAAGACGGAAACCGATGGCAATTGGCCACCGGGCGACCGTTGCTGGCCAAAAAATAGACATAGGCCGTTCCCAGGGTCAAAACAAGGGTATGGGCCCTCGATAATTGGTCAGCTCCTCGTTGCAGGGCTGTTTTTAGTTTTTGGATTGCCCTCTCTTGGTCGGTATCGGAACAGTCGGAATGCATGTCCCAGCGATGCCAGACCCCTTCCCTTTGGACCCAATCCGAAAGATCCAAACCGTGATCGCCATCGCGGGCCAGGCGAAGAAAGGCTTGCAAATGATGTTGCAAGGATAAAGGGTCAAAAAGGGTGCCGGCTGGTTGCCAAACGACATCAAACAAATGACGCTGAAGGCGAGCCCCCATACGCTCCGCAAAACATGAACCCATCAGCAAGAGTGGGTCTTGGTGCCCCCACCGAGGTCCGCTGTAGGACCAATTTAATTCCAGACGTTCAGCCGGCGCAAAACCCATTCGCTAACCAATTAAAAATTTAGAGGGCCTCTCGCGAAGGCATCACGCCTTTTTAGTGGCCTTTGGACGCAAAACGAATTTTGACATAAGCCACTACGGCCATCATTTCTTGTTCGCTTAACACATTTCGATAGGAAGGCATGGTGTTCTTTCCTTTCAGCAGGAGGTCCATGATTTGGTTTTTGTCCAAGCGGGTTTCTTCCAGGTTTTTGGCACCACCAAGGCCCTTTTTTCCGTCTTCGCCGTGGCAAAGGGCGCATTGAGCCAAGAAAACCGACTTGCCGTGGGCAACCAAATCGTAGTTGGCGTTGGTTTTTCCACTGCTATCCATGGGATCGGTTACCACCGCCGAGAGTTCGGGATGATTGGCCAACGCCATTTGCCTTCCCGCTTCAGCAAAGTCCTTTTTGTTCATGCGAGCTGATTTGGTTTCGGAAACACCGTAGGCATACAGAATCAAAAGCAGGGATAGGGTTGCTAAATATTTGTTATGGCGACGGTAACCCACGACCGCAACGGGAATAGCGGCAAAGACCGCGCCGAGTTTAACCCAAAACCAAGAGCCGACGCCGATGCTTGCATTGTTATAAGCCAGGGCCAATCCGGTGATCAAAAAGAGGGCCGAGACAATCATTTCAGGAATGCGAATTTTTTGGGCAAAGGCATCCAGACGGGCCGTATTGGTCCACAAAAGAACGCATTTGATCAGATAGATCAGCAAAAACAGTACGACGCTAAGGGTGTGGGTATGAAGCAGTCCGGTCATCATGGCGGAAAAAGGTTGGTTTATAGGGCAAATTTCAACCCGTTCCCCTTAATTTGGTGCATGTTTAGAACAAACCTTTTGGACTTTTTGAGGAGACCTACGTTCGTAGCTCTCTTGTTTTGCATGGTGTCAGGCGCCGTTGATTCTGCGCAGGCCCAGTCTCATTTACCATACAACGGGGTCAGGGATCAGCGATCCGGTGCCCATTTGTTTATCAACGCCCGCATTTATTTGGGGCCCGGTCGTGTTCTGGATTCAGCCATGTTGCTGGAGCGCAACGGGCGTATTGCAGCGGTGGGTGCCAACCTAAATCGACCTGCCGATGCCACCGTCGTGGACCTGCAAGGTCATTGGTTGTTTCCGGCCCTGGTGGAACTTTTTGCGGAGGTGCCGACCGGTCGTAGCGGCCCAGCGAACAACCGGGTGTGGAGGGATAACCCGCAAATGACCCCAACGCGTTTGGGGGCCTACGGGGCCAACGACGCCATTCGGGCGGATCAAGTGGCCGCCAACGAATTCAAACCGGATGCCAAATGGGCCGAATCGTTTCGGCAAGCGGGTTTTGGAGCCATCAACGCGCATGTTGCGGATGGGCTTGCCCGCGGTTCTTCGGTATTGCTGGCCCCCCTGGGTCCCGAGACCCCGGCAGCGGTGGAGGCTCATCAAACCGAAGGCCCTGGCGCACAGCGTTCGGTTCTCCGCAAAGAAAGCGGGGCCTATTGGAGCTTTGAAAAAGGCAGCAGCACGCAGGATTATCCATCATCGCTGATGGGCTGCATTGCCTTGTTGCGCCAAACCCTTTACGACGAACAATGGTACCGAGGCTTGGGGAATCGCAGGGATTTCACAGACTTGAACCTCGACAACATAGGTCGTCTTTCGGCGCTTCCACAATTCTTTGTTACCAACAACAAATACGATATTCTTCGGGCTGAACGAATTGCCAAAGAGTTCAATCGTTCGTTTGTCTACAAAGGAAGCGGAGAGGAGTACATGTACTTGGACGCCGTACGGGCCTTGGGTCGCCCCGTCGTATTGCCCCTGCTCTTCCCGGAGGTTCCCGATCTCAGCGATCCCGTCGAGGCCCGTCGCATTGGCCTGGGCTCCTTGGTCCATTGGGACCAGGCCCCGGCCAATGCCGCTTTGCTTCGCAAAGCCGGCGTCCCCATCGCTCTCACCTCCAACGGTTTGGACAAAATGGACGCATTCGCGGCCGCTGTTCGCAAAGCCATCGCCGCCGGCCTTTCGTTTGACGATGCCCTGGCCGCCCTGACCACAACGCCCGCACGGCTCCTCGGCATGGATTCGGTGCTTGGCTCCATTGCCCCCGGCCAATACGCCCACTTGATTGTGGCCAGCGATACCCTCTTCAAAGCCGACTGTGAAATTCGCACTGTTTGGATCCAGGGCCAGGCCTATCCTGTCAAGCCTTGGCCGGCCGCCCCAACCATGGCCAGCGGCCGTTACCGTATCCAAGGCGATATGCTCGACGGAAAGGTTTTGGAAATCCGTAACAAATCCCTGGGCCCCAAAGCCTCCCTCCCTGTTTTGGTCCTGCACCTGAACGACTCCAACCGCGTGGAAGCTCAATCCGAAATTTCCGGTACCTTCCTGCGTCTTTCCTGGAAACACAAGGATTCCCGCTACCCTTCCCCCCTGCAGGCTTTGGTGTGGTACCGCGACGGTCGTCTTTACGGAACCACCAACGATGCCAACCAAGCCCCCCAAAATTTTTGGGCCGAACGAATCACCGATTCATCCCGTTCAAGCAGCAGCAGTGAACAAACGGCCAAAAACGAAACGGCTTCCGATTCTACCAAAGCAAACACCAACTCAGCAAGCCTCCACCTTCCCGAGCCCTGGGATAGCCTGCGCATCGAACCCGTTTCCGATCTGGGCCTGCCAAGCAACCCAAGCCTGCCCGCCAGCCTGCGATCCACCGCCCAAAATTGGCTCATCCGCGAAGCCACGGTCTGGACCTGTGGGCCCCAAGGCCGCCTCGAAAACACCGATGTCGCTGTTGTGGGAGGCAAAATCATCGCCGTCGGGACCGGCCTTGATGCCAAAAAACTCTTCGCCAAGGCCCCGTACCGAACCCTCTACGCCGCCGGCCTCCACCTCACCCCGGGCCTGATCGATGAACACAGCCACATTGCCATCACCAGGGGCGTGAACGAAGGCACCCGATCCATTACCTCCGAAGTACGCATCGGCGATGCCCTCGATCCCGATGATCCCAACATCTACCGACAACTGGCCGGCGGCGTCACCACCAGCCACCTCCTCCACGGCTCCGCCAATTCCATTGGTGGCCAAACCCAATTAATCCGCATGCGTTGGGGCGTTACCGATCCCGAGCAACTTAAGTTTGAAGGGGCCCCCGGCTTTATCAAGTTTGCGCTCGGCGAAAACGTCAAACAGTCCAACTGGGGCGATCGTAACACCGTCCGTTTTCCCCAAACCCGTATGGGCGTTGAACAAACCATCTTGGACGGTTTTCTTCGTTCGATCGAGTACCAAAAAAATCGCCAAAAAGCCGCTCACCTTCACCGCAAAGACTTGACGATGGAAGCCCTTCAGGAAATTCGTCTCAACCAGCGCCACATCACCTGCCATTCCTACGTTCAATCCGAAATCAATATGTTGATGAAGGTGGCCGACTCGGTAGGCTTCAAGGTCAACACCTTTACCCACATTTTGGAAGGATTCAAGGTCGCTGATAAAATGAAAGCCCACGGCGTAAACGCCAGCAGTTTTGCCGATTGGTGGGCCTACAAATACGAAGTCATTGATGCCATTCCCTACAATGCAGCCATTCTGCACCGGATGGGGGTCAATGTGGCCATCAATTCCGATGATGCCGAAATGGCCCGTCGCTTGAACCAAGAAGCCGCCAAAGCCGTCCGTTACGGTGGGCTGGACGAAGAATCTGCCCTGAACATGGTGACCATCAATCCAGCTCGCATGTTGCGGGTGGACCAGCGCATTGGTAGCATTGAATTGGGCAAAGACGCGGATCTGGTGTTATGGAACGGTCACCCTCTTTCGGTTTACAGCCATCCCTTGCACACCATCGTTGAAGGCCGAACCGCCTACGAATACGAAGCCGACAAAGCTGCCCAAACGGCTCGGGAAAATCTCCGCAAAAAATTATTGGACAAGGCCCTACGCGCCAAAAACGAAGGGGCTGCCACCGGCCCTGCCTACCGCCGCGGCCGACGCATGTACCACTGCGAAGACCTGGGCGGCCTGTACGACCAGGAGCTCCATGACCAGGAACTCCACGAACACGGACACTAGTCCACGCTAACCCTCGCTAAACCACGCAGCCTTTAGGGCTTGGCCTTTTGGAAGCCCAGGCTCACCGAATTAATGCAATACCGTAAACCGGTTGGACGTGGTCCGTCATCAAAAACATGCCCCAAATGCCCATCACAGCGGGCGCAACGCACCTCAATTCGGATCATCCCATGGCTGATATCGCGTAATTCACGGATACGGTCCTTGGCAATACCCTCGTAAAAAGAAGGCCAACCGCAACCGGCATCAAACTTGGTTTCGGAACGAAAAAGTTCGGCCCCACAGCCTTTGCACACATAGGTTCCGGCCTCCCAATGTTGATCGTAGGCCCCGGTATAGGGCCTCTCGGTACCTTGTTTACGCAAAACACGGAACTCCTCTGGGCTTAGGCGTTGCTTCCATTCCTCGTCGGTCCTTTGACTCCATTCCGTGCTGCTGTCCGGGCCCTGAGGCAGGGCCGTTGGATCCAGAGCCTGCAAATCTTTTGATTCGTGGTTCATAAAAAGGGGTTGTAAAAAAGTCCAGGAGCCTCCCAACGCCAAGGCGATTCCTAAGCTGAGTACGATGCCTGGTGCAAAAAGAAAACGTTGGGTGGACATAGGTTAGGCCCTTTGGCTGGCCGGTATCAGCGCTGCCTAAAGGTCCAAGTAAAACGAAATTCCGCCATCAATTGTTTTGACTCATTGTAACAACGGGAAACCAAAACGGTTCGGCAGGTATCCCCGCTTTGGGCCAGGGCCTCCAGGCATGGAATCAAATCCCCGCCGTCTTCAAATTCAAAGGTCAACCTTCCGACGGCTTTTTTGTGATAAACGGCTTCCATTCCCGCCAAAAGCAGGCTGACATTCTTTTGGTTTTGACGCAAATAAACATAGGCGGGCAATCCGGTGGACATTTCCGCGCCCATGGCCATGGCCGCGAAATACATCGAGCCAAAGGGGTTCCGGTTCCAATAGCCGTGCCGCATTCGAATCACGCAACGCCCACCTTCCAAGACCTCCAGCCTCAATCCCGCCATCCATGCCAAAGGCAATTTGAATAACAAAAAAAGAGGAAACACCAACCGGTAAACAGACGGTAGCGAAGGCGATCGTGCGGGCATTGTTTTTGGAGTTTCCTTCACGGTTTCAAATTTCTTCCCCGCCTTCGGCAACGGGATACGGAAAATATACAAAAGCCGCCTGCTGAGGATCAGCCACAAAAACACACATAAAATCGTTGGGGTCTTTCCAGCTTTGTTTGAAGGTTTGGAATTGCTCCCGGCTCAAAATGGATTTGCGAACAAATTCCTCCATCACCGAAACACGAATACTCCAGCGGGTATCCAATTGACGATGGTCCAGCAAAGGACGGCCCAAATCCGGTTGTCCGATGGCATAGGCCACAAAGACCGGGTACTTGGAAGTTCCACTATCCAAAACCTCGTGGGATACTCCTTGCAAATAGGTAGCATAATAGGTTAAATCCTTCTGCAAATCCGCCCATTGTGGAGGAAGGGAAGGGGAATCATCGGGGGTGGGGGCGTCCTCGGAGGAGGAGGCGTCCTCGGGATCGAAGAAATCGTCAGGATTCATAGAGCTACGGATGTATACGTTCCAAAAGGGCCAGGTTTTCGATATGAGCGGTTTGGGGGAATAGGTCCACCGGACGGTAGCGAAGCAAGCGATAGGTATCGGACAATGCCTGCAGGTCCCTAGCCTGGGTGGAGGCATTGCAAGATACATAAACCAAACGTTGGGCCCCACAGTTTTTGAGGGCCTCCACCACATCCGGATGCATGCCGGCACGGGGCGGATCCACCACCACCACATCCGGGTAACCATGGGCTTCAAAAAAATCGTTGTTGAGCAAAGCGGCCATATCGCCTGCAAAAAATTCGGTGTTATGGATGTCGTTTTGTTCAGCATTTCGGCAGGCATCGTCCACAGCGGCTTGGACATATTCGATGCCGACAACACGCGATGCTTGCTTGGCCAGAAACAAAGCGATGCTTCCGGTTCCGGTGTAGAGATCGTAAACCAATTCCTGACCACTCAGTCCACACCATTCCCGGACCAGGCCCAGCATGGCTTCGGCTTGTTGGGGGTTGGTTTGAAAAAACGAAGAGGCCGATATCCCAAAGGACAACCCGTCCCACACCTGTACAACCCGATTTTGACCACTAAAGACGCGGATTTCCAACCCTTCCAGGCTGTCATTGGCTTTGGTATTGATCGTGTACAAAAGATTCTGCACCGTCGGTACGCGTTCTTGAACCCGATCCATCAGGGTTTTGAGGGTCTCCGGGTTGTCTTCGGAAACAGACAACAAAACCATCCACTCCCCCTGGGTGGTGTTTCGGACCATCAAATTTCGGAGGTAACCCGTGCGCTGACGAACATCGTAAAAGGTCAGACCCTGCTCGATGGCTGTTTCAAAAAAGGCAAGGCGGATCTCATTCATCAAAGGGTCCATCAGGTGACATTCCTCCAAATGAACCACCCGCTCAAAACGGCCGGGTAGATGAAAGCCCAGCCCGTTGCGATTCAATTCATCGTTCGTTAATTCGTCCGTAGTCAACCAGCGGCGATTGGTAAACGTAAATTCTAATTTGTTACGAAAAGCATAGGTTCGAGGGGCGCCCAGGGGTTCTTGAATTTCGACGTCGCTCAAATCCATGCCCCCCAAGCGGACCAAGGCATCACGAACCTGACCGGCCTTGTACATCAACTGGGTTTCGTAGGCCAAATTCTGCCATTTACATCCCCCACACAGCCCAAAATGCTTACAAACCGGTTCCACCCGATGCGGCGATGGCTCCAAAAGGCGCAAAACCCGCCCCACCATGTACCGTGGTTTTTGGCGAAAAACCTGAACTTCAACCCGATCTCCGGGCAATCCGCCCTCCACAAATAGAACCTTGGTTTCGGTTTTGGCGACGCCCAATCCGTCTTCGCCCATTCCGGTAACAATGCATTCTATAACAGGCATGGGTTTGGGTTGGGGACGAGGCATGTAGGTGAAGGTTTAGGGGGTTGATTTACCAGTGCATCAAAGGATTCCAAAATTCCATCAACGCCTCGGTCAATTCGTTGGGACGATCGGCGTGGACCCAATGACCGGCACCTTGGATGGTTACCAAGCGGCTTTGAGGAAAACAACGGGCAATTTGCTCAAAGTCGGCATCGCTCACATACCCGGATTCGCTGCCCCTGAGCACCAAACAAGGAATTTGAATCGGTGCATGTTCCTCCAGCGAGGTCCCGATCGCATCCAAAGACCGAAGCAGGGGATCCAAGGCAATGCGCCAGCGGAAGGCGCCTGTCGAATCTCGTTCAATGTTTTTGAGAATGAATAGCCGAGTTCCTTCCTCGGGCACCGAGGGTTGCAGGGCCCTATCCAAATCGGAACGGGTGGTGCAGGCCGCAAGGTTCAGGGCCTTCATCGCCTCCAGCATGGAGCGGTGGGTATCCAAGCGATAGGCTCGGCGGGCGATATCCACCACCACCAAGCTCTTGAGTCGATCAGGGGCGAGGGCTGCAAAGCGCATAGCGGCCTTGCCACCCATGGAATGACCCAACAAGTGAATCGCTTCCAGGCCCCGGGTCTCCATCCATTCTAGCAAATCCGCGGCCAGCAAATCGTACCCAAATTCCTCGGACCGAAAGGATTTGCCGTGATTGCGTTGGTCCGGCAAATAAACCCTGAATTGATGCTCCAATCGACGTGCGATGCTCATCCAATTGTCACCGGAGCCAAAAACACCGTGCAGAATTACCAAAGGCTCACCGGAGCCTACCTCCAAAACATGCCAACCTTGACCGGCAGAAGCGATGGGTTCATTCGAAAGCATGCGATGGAGGATGGATTGGCGAGGAAGAAATCAGTGGCACAAAGGTAAAGCGAGGAAGAAGGCGGGATACGACAAACCCAGGGTCCCTCAAAACCTTTTGGATTCTCAGGGGTCTTGTATTAAAGCAACCTTCGATGAGCCTGCGGCCACCCATCCTGCCCCCTTGGCAGCCTGACACCAACATCTGCGATTTGTTGATGGTTTTACCAACCGCGGGGGCCGAATTGGAGCGCCTGGGGGTGCCAACTCCGGCCGTCATTGACTGCCTAACCATCGAACAAGTGGCCCAAAGCATCGGTTGGGACTCCTGGGCCTTGCTAGGATTTTTGGTCAACGGCCAAAGTATTTCGGATGATCGTTCCCACCCCGGTAGCGATGCAGAAATTTCGAGCCTGATTGGTTCGCTGCGGGCGGACCATGCCCTCTTGCTGGGGAATGGTCTACGCCAACTTCGGCAAAGCCTGGAAAGCGACCCGGTTTTTGAGCCCGTTTTGGACGATTTTGAAATCCTAGCGGCCGAAATCGCTTGTCATTTCCTCTTGGAAGAAGAGGAATGGTTTCCATACCTGCAAATTCTAAACGAAGGACTGGCCGGCAAACGATCCCTCGCGTTCTGTATGGAGGCGATGCAAAATCATGCCCTCACCGAGGACCCGGATATCCAGGAACTTTTTAAAATGTTCCAACACATGATGGATACGGTCCGAAGCATGCAACAGGAGGACCCATCATCGGACTCCAAACAACAATTGTTGAAAGACTTGCAAGACTTTGGTCAAAGCTGGATGGATCACGAAAACCGCGAAGCACTGGAGCTTTTTCCGCGGATTGTAGACCTCGAAAACCGACTTTTGCGCTTGAACTAAGGCGTCCTATCTTTGAAAGCGCGGGTTCTACCCCTCCCGCTTTTGAAAATATGTCCGAAAAACCTATCCTCGAACGCCTGAAAGCTTTCGAAAACCAAGCCCCTGAAATTGTATTTGAATGGAACGATGCTCCAACCGGTGCCCGTGGCTGGGCGGTGCTCAATTCCCTACGGGGTGGGGCAGCTGGCGGAGGAACGCGGATGCGCAAAGGTTTGGACCGACGCGAAGTTGAATCCCTGGCCAAAACCATGGAAATCAAATTCACCGTCTCGGGACCTGCGATCGGGGGGGCCAAATCCGGTATTGACTTTGATCCATCCGACCCCCGCAAAAGCCAAGTCCTCAAACGGTGGTACAAGGCTTTGGACCCCTTGCTCAAAAATTTTTACGGAACAGGCGGTGATCTGAATGTGGACGAAATCCACGAAGTCATTCCCTACACCCTGGCCAACGACCTGCAGCATCCCCAACAAGGGGTGGTTCAAGGCCATTACGGTCGCCACCTCCGCGAAAAACGTCTGGCGCAATTGCGCGAAGGGGTCAGCCTCCCGGTGACCGACCCTTTGTTCACCCCGGCTCGCTCCTTGGTGTCCGGTCCCGGCCCCGATCAGGTTCCCACCATGACCATCGCCGACCTTATCACGGGATGGGGCGTCGCCGAATCGGTGCTCGCCTATTACGCCTCCCAGGCCGGGACCCCCAACCCATCCGGAGGCTCATGGATTTTGGAGGGCCACCCCGCCTTCAATGACCGCCTTGTCCTCGTACAGGGTTGGGGCAATGTCGCCGCCACCGCTGCCTATTACTTGTGTTATGCCGGAATGAAAATCCAAGGCATTCTGGACCGGGAATACGGCTGGGTGGCCGACCAAGGCGCCCCGCTCGATCTGGAGGCCTGCCGCCGGCTCCTTTTGATGCGCCGCGGAAACGCCCTCAACCCGGATTCCATCCCTTGCCTCCCTCACCACGAAGCCGCCCCTTTGTTCTGGGCGCAGACGGCCGATGTTTTTGTGCCGGCGGCCGCTTCCCGCCTTGTGACTGGAGAACAAATCAACTCTCTGATAAACAAAGGTTTGAACCTAGTTGCCTGCGGGGCCAATGTACCCTTCGCCGACCCCGAAATCTTCATGGGGCCCATTGCCCGCTCTGTCGACGAGCGCATCGCGGTCCTTCCTGACTTCGTAGCCAATTGCGGAATGGCCCGGGTTTTTGCGTACCTCATGCAGGATGACCCCGGAATGCAAGCCCGCGATATCTTTGAAGACGTGGCCCATACCATTCGACAGGCCGTGCAGGGCTGCCTCTCCAATAACACAGCCCCTTCCACAAACCTTTGTCTCGAAGGCTATCGACGGGCTCTGAATCAATTGCAACCCACCAATTAAGCCATGCAAAACGCCATAAATTCGTTGTTACAAAACAGCTGGGCAGGCCAAACCCTGCTCCAATGGGTCCTTTCCATGGGTGTTTTGGTGTTTATTTTGTTTTTTAACGGCCCCCTTGCCAGACTTATTAATATGCTGGTTTACAGGGTTTTTAGCGAGCGCGATCCCGAACGTAGGCGCCTCTTCAATCGCCTGACCGGCAAACCACTCCGGCGCTTTTTGGTTTTTGTCGCTCTCATGGCGGCTTTTACCATCTTGAACATCCCGTTGAAAGTGGTTTGGTTCGGAAAGCCCCTTCGAATTCATTTTTATATCGATATTCTACTGCAATTGGGGCTGGTTTGGTACGGAGCCAAAACCCTGCTCAAAGTCGCTGATTTTGTGGCCGATGTTTGGCAACAAAAAGCAGCCAAAGACCCCGAGAAAATCCAGGACCAATGGGTTCCCTACATCAAAGACGGGATCAAGGTCGGGGTCATGTTGTCCGCGTTCTTGTTTGTTATTGGGATTGTTTTTCAGGCCAATATCGCCGCCCTCATCGGTGGTCTAGGGATCGGTGGTTTGGCCGTTGCCCTGGCCGCCCAAGAAAGCCTGGCCAATTTGCTCGGCTCTTTCACAATTTTCCTGGACAAACCATTTACCGTCGGGGATACCATTGAATTTAAGGGGATTACGGGTACGGTCGAAAACGTAGGCTTTCGTTCTACCCGTCTTCGAACTTTGGATAAATCTTTTGTTACGATTCCAAATAAGGCTTTGGTTACCGAGCCCCTGAACAATATTACCGAGAGCACCCATCGCAGGGCTTCTTTTCAATTAGGCCTGGTTTACCAAACCGGCCCCGAGACCCTTCGAACGGTCATCAACGAAATCAAAACGCTTTTGAACGAGCATCCCATGATTGACGAACATCCGGTGGTTTCTTTTTTTGGATACGGCGAAAGTTCGTTGGATCTGCAAATTATCTACTTGGTCAAAACCCCGGATTACAACGAATATCTGCGGGTCCGCGAAGAAATCAATTTTGGAATCTATGGGATCATCAGCCGTCATCCCACCGATTTTGCCTTTCCAACCCGGACCATGGTCACGGTTCACGACTAGAAATTCATGGACGAAACCGTTTGGCAAAAGGTGGCTTGGGGAAGTTCTGAGTATGCCCTAACGATTGCCCTACGACACACCCTGCTAAGGGCCCCCCTTGGACTGCACTTTGCAAAGGAAGCCCTCGAAACGGAAAAGGATTCAATACACCTGGCTGGTTTTGATCCAAACGGGGCATTGCGTGCTTGTTTGGTGCTAAGACCCTCTGTCACCCCGTCTTGGTTGGAGATCAACCATGAAAGCAATTCCTACCAAGCAACCATCGCTGCCCCTGACCTCCAAGCAACCATCGCTGCCCCTGGCCTCCAAGCCATCGTCGCTGCCCCTGCCTTTCATATGCGCCAAGTGGCGGTCCGCCAAGACCTGCAGGGCCTGGGTTTGGGCCGTGAATTAATGAATTACGCTCATTCCTGGGTTGTTGCCAACAGCCCCGTACGTCAAGTCTATTTGCATGCTCGTTCCCCGGTGGTTGGATTTTATGAGAACGCTGGCTATACGCTCTACGGCGAACCCTTTTGGGAAGTCGGGCTGGAACACCGAGCCATGCATCGTTTTCTTGAATCCTAACGCTCTCCCAAGCCCACCCGCCTCTTCCTCTTTCCAGACAATTGCCCACCCCCCTTCCTATGCCACTACGCGCTCTGGCCCTGATTCCTGCTCGCCTTGAATCCACTCGATTGCCCCGCAAGATGCTGGCCGATTTGGGCGGAAAGCCTTTGATCGTCCGAACCTGGGAAGCGGTTCAAAAAGCATCTTGCTTCGCAAAAGTCCTGGTCGTTACCGACGCCGTCGAAATTCTGGAAGCCGCTGCACAACACGGAGTACCCGCCGTTCTATCATCGCCCTCGCATGTCAGCGGAAGCGATCGAATTGCCGAAGCCCTTCAAAACCTTCCAGAGGGCTCAACCTACGATGTGGTGGTCAATGTCCAAGGCGATGAACCGATGATTCCGGCTTCTGTATTGGAAAATCTGGTGGCCCTCTTTGAAGATCCCACCGTCCAAGTTGCTTCGGCCTGTTGTCCATGGCCGCAGGCCGAAGACCCTCAAAACCAGGATCGGGTCAAAGTGGTTTTGGACGCTTTGGATCGGGCCTTGTATTTTTCGAGAGCGGCCATACCGGCCCAACGCAAGGATTCAGCGAGCGCTCCACCGCGCTTTTTGCATTTGGGCCTTTATGCATACCGCCCCGAGCATCTTCTGGAATTTACCCGACTCCAACCCGCCCCTTCCGAAGAATCAGAAAAATTAGAGCAGCTACGCTTTTTGCACAACGGCATAGCCATCAAAATGTTACGGCTACCGGAGCCCCTGCCCTCCGGGGTTGATAACAACGAAGATCTGCAACGGGTCCGCCTCCTTTACGGAAGTCCCAGCTCCTTGCGCTGAACCTCGTCAATCCCCGAAGGGGCGTCAATCATCACATCACGGCCTGCGTTGTTCTTGGGGAAGGCAATGAAATCCCGGATGCTTTCCTGTCCACCAAACAAGGCACACAAGCGATCAAATCCAAATGCGATGCCACCGTGCGGTGGGGCTCCGTATTCAAAGGCTTTGAGCAAAAAGCCAAACTTAGCCTGGGCCTCTTCGGCCCCAAAGCCGAGTAGCTCAAAAAGCCTGGCTTGCAGTCCTTTATCGTGAATACGAATGGACCCGCCTCCAATTTCGGTCCCGTTCAAGACCATATCGTAGGCATTGGCACGGACGCGGCCCGGATGGTTTTGCATCAACTCCATATCTTCTGGCAAGGGCGAAGTAAACGGATGGTGCATAGCCACCCATCGACCGCTCTCCTCGTCCCAATCCAACAAGGGAAAATCCACCACCCACAAGGCCCGGTACTGGTCGGGTGAACGAAATCCCAAACGGTTCCCGATTTCGAGACGGAGCTCGGCCGCCGCTTTGCGAGTCAAGGCCTCGGGGCCGGCCAAAACCAGCATCAAATCCCCGCTCCCCAGCCCCGCGGCATCCATCCAAGCCTTCAAATGGTCCGCTCCGTAAAACTTGTCCACCGAAGATCGATAGGTCGCTTCCCCTGCCTCGCATCGCAGCCATACCATGCCCTTCATGCCGATTTGCGGCCTTTTGACCCATTCGGTCAAAGCGTCCAATTCTTTGCGGGTCCAACCAGCACCTCCGGGTACCGGCACCCCAATCACTGCTTCGGCCTCCTCAAAAACCCCAAAACCTACCCCTTCCACCCCGGGTCCCGGAAAGGGACTTGCGCCGTAGGCTTGTCCTCCCTTGAGGGTCACCAAGGGCGCTGTCCAACGCAAATCGGGCTTGTCGTTCCCATAAAGCAGCATCGCATCGGCGTAGGTCATCACCGGGATTTCACCAATATCCAAACCTTTGACCTGTTGAAACAAATGGCGAAAGAGTCCTTCAAACATGGCCAAGATATCGGACCGCTCCACAAAGGACATTTCACAATCGATTTGCGTGAATTCAGGTTGCCGATCGGCGCGCAAATCTTCGTCGCGAAAGCATTTAACAATCTGAAAATACCGATCCAATCCCCCGACCATTAACAATTGTTTGAAGGTCTGTGGAGATTGCGGCAAGGCATAAAATTGTCCGGGATGCATGCGGGATGGTACCACAAAGTCCCGGGCCCCTTCGGGGGTTGTCTTGATCAGCACCGGGGTCTCTACCTCTATAAAAGACTGACCATCAAGATATTTACGTACCTCCTGGGCCATGCGATGCCGCAGTTCCAACTTCGAACGAACGGGGTTGCGGCGTATATCAAGGTAGCGGTATTGCATACGCAAATCTTCGCCGCCGTCGGTATCATCTTCGATCAAAAAAGGCGGCAACGCCGAAGCATTCAGGATTTGTAAATCCGCCACACGAACCTCGATATCGCCGGTGCTAAGGTTGGGGTTTTTGTTATAACGTTCGACCACGATTCCCGTGGCACGTAGAACAAATTCTCTGCCGAGGGAACGCATTCCTTCCAAAACCTCCGTCGCTGTGGTTCCTTCTTCGGCAACCAACTGGGTCAAACCGTAACGATCCCGCAGGTCAACCCAGATCAGGCCCCCTTTGTCCCGGATTTTGCTAACCCAACCGCAGAGGGTTGCGTGTTGACCCGCATGGGCCAGGTTCAATTCGTCACAGCGGTGAGTTCGTAGCATAAAAGCGAGAGTATAGGGCACAAAAATAGAACTTTCACGCCCACAGCGCTTCTCCGCGCGTGGACCTCGGGCCTATCTTTGGTGAATGCTCGGTCCCGAAGGCGACGAATATTACATGGAACAGGCTCTGCGCCTGGCCCGACAGGCCTACCGGATGGGTGAAATCCCGGTGGGGGCTGTCATCGTCCACGATAACAAAATCATAGCGCGCGGTCATAACCGCTGCGAGCAGCTCAACGACCCCACCGCCCATGCCGAAATGGAGGCGATCACCGCAGCAACAAACCACCTAAGTTCCAAATACCTGAACGAATGCACGCTCTATGTGACGCTGGAACCCTGCGTCATGTGCGCTGGCGCTTTATTTTGGAGTCAAATCGGGCGCGTTGTTGCCGGGGCATCGGACCCCAAGCGCGGCTATACATTGCACGGTCCCCTTTTGCATCCCAAAACCCTTTGGTCCATGGGCCTTCTGCACGATGAATGCGGCAGCCTCATGACATCTTTTTTCCAATCCCTGCGGCATGGGTGAGCGTTGGTTTTATTTCCAGACCATCCTCGAAGGGCTGCTCATCGGAATTCCCTTTTGCCTTAGCCTGGGTCCGGTGATGTTTTCGGTTATTCAAAATAGCATTGAACACGGAAGGTTCGTAGGATTCATGTTGACCGTGGGGGTGGTGATAGCCGACATCCTCTTGCTGTTGATTACATTCTCGGGGGTTGAAAATTTTTTGCCCGCTGAGATCAATTTTCGCCTTCCGGCCCAAATCATCGGAGGTTCGCTTTTGGTAGGAATGGCGCTTAACAATATTCTCCGAAAATCCCGCGCCTCTTACCAAAGCACGGGTCGCAAAACCCCTTGGTTGTACCTGGGAATGGGCTTCAGCCTTAATTTCCTTAACCCAACCAATTGGATTTCTTGGCTGGCCATCATCGCCTACACATCGCAGGTATTGGATTACAACTATTACCAAAGCCTGAATTTCTTTACAGGAATTATTCTCAGCATTTTGGCTACCGAAACCGCGATTTCCTTTGCGGCGCATCGCATCAAGCGCTGGCTTACACCGCTCATTATGAGAAGAATACACCTAGGAACCGGGTTGATTTTTGGAGGTTCGGGTTTGTATCTTCTGTTTCAATCTTTGCGAACCCTCTTTTTCGTATGCCTTACGATTTTCACCACGACCACGATTTTTACTTAGACTTCCTGGCCCGCAACGCTCGCGAGAGCATCATGCCCTTTTGTCTCGAGGGCCTGCAGGCGCTTGACGCGAATCGAAAAGGCTGGCAGAACCTGGAGGTCTTGGAATTGGGTTGTGGAGAAGGAGGAAATCTTTTGCCCTTTGTAGAGGCGGGCGCCAAAGGAACCGGCATCGACCTCAACCAAAAGAAAATTGAATTTGGCCGACAGCGCATGGGCCAGCATATTGCATCAGGCCGCATGGACCTGAGAGGTGAGGACATCTACAACCCCGCCATCGAAAAGGAATTTACGGGACGCTTTGATTTGATTGTGCTCAAAGACGTCATCGAACACCTTCCTGACCAGCCACGGGCTCTCAAACAAATGCAGAAATTCCTCAAAACCAACGGTTTACTTTTTATTGGGTGGCCTCCGTGGACCATGCCTTTTGGGGGTCATCAACAAATTGCAGAGGGTTGGGTTCAAAAATTTCCTTGGATACACCTCCTGCCCCGTTCGTCCTACGAAGCCCTGCTAAGTTGGACCCGTCAAAGCGACGAAACCCGGGAGGAATTGTTATCCATCTACGATTGCGGTATTGGAATTCAACGCATGCACCGCATCGCCGCCAAAACTGGTATGCCCATTTTGCGCGAAACCCATTACCTGATTAATCCCATTTACGCCTACAAATTCGGATTGAAAACCCGCCAACAAATTCCAGTCCTTCGGTCTTTGCCTGTTATCAGGGACTTTCTGACCACCTCAGTCTACCTTTTGTTGCAGAAGTGACTTTTCGTCCCGCGGTTCGGTCCTAACCAAGCGGGCCCTGGACCAAATCCACCAACCTCTGAGGGCCAAGAATCCAAAGACCGTGTACTGACCCGCCGTCGGAAGCATGCCTTTGTGGATATAAAGACCCACAGACAACATATTAATAATCAACCACAAAGGCCAATTCCAGGTGAAACCGGCGGCCATCCATAACATCGCAGTAATGGCCAAGGCCGAAGTCGTCGCGTCCCAGACAACCACCGTGCTATCGGTATAATAGCGTAACAATCCCCAAAAGAGAAACCAAGCCAAAAGACCGGACCCTATTCCTCCCCAAAAGCCTTGGGCGTCCATGGAACGCACCGACACCACGCTGTTATCGTTCTTCCGCTGGCCCCAGGCAAACCAGCCCACAAAGCCCATGACCGTGTACCATCCATTAATTACGGCATCTGCATAAATCCCGTGAATAGCACAGAGCGCGACATAGGTCGATGTGCTCAAAATTCCGGTGATATAGCCCCGGCGACGACCGCCACCCAAATCCCAAACGCCCCAAATCCCCAACAAGGACGCCCCGGTTTCAACCCAAAACATAGGCCCCGGGGTCCACATAAATTTTGTCCTCGTTAAAGCTTGGCCTTGACCTCAATCCGTTCGTAACCTTCGATGAGGTCACCGACCTTGATATCGTTAAAGTTTTGGATATTAAGACCGCATTCGTAACCGGTCGCCACTTCTTTGACATCCTCCTTGAACCGCTTGAGCGATGCCAATTCTCCGGTATAGATCACAACCCCATCGCGAAGAACGCGGACTTTGGTGTTCCGATTGATTTTGCCATCCAAAACCATACAGCCGGCAACGGTGCCCACTTTGGTGATTTTGAATACTTCGCGGATTTCGACGTTGGCAACAACTTTTTCTTCGACCGTTGGAGCAAGCATCCCTTCCATCGCGCTCTTGATTTCATCAATGGCGTCGTAAATGATGGAATAGGTACGGATATCTATTTCTTCTTGTTCCGCCAGACGACGTACCGATGCCAAAGGTCGTACCTGGAAACCGACAATAATGGCATCCGAGGCCGAGGCCAACATGATATCCGACTCGGTGATCTGGCCAACGCCCTTGTGGACCACATTTACCTGTATCTGCTTGGTAGACAACTGCAACAGAGAATCGCTCAAGGCTTCTACCGAACCATCCACATCGCCTTTGACAATCAGGTTAAGTTCTTTGAAATTACCGATGGCCAAGCGTCTTCCAATTTCATCCAATGTAATGTGTTTGCGGGTACGCATTCCCTGCTCCCTCATCAACTGCTGACGTTTGTTGCTGATTTCGCGAGCAGCAGATTCACTCTCGGCCACATAGAAACGTTCACCAGCGGTGGGAGCGGTTGCAAAGCCGAGAATTTGAACCGGTTGAGCCGGGCCAACTTTGGCAACCTTCTGACCCCTTTCGTTTTGCAAAACCTTGACACGTCCATAATGAGCTCCTGCCAAAATAGGATCCCCGGTCTGCAGGGTCCCGGACTCGATGAGCACGGTGGCCACAACGCCCCGACCTTTGTCCAAGGAGGCTTCGATAATGGTTCCAACAGCTCTTTTGTCGGGGTCGGCCTTGAGTTCAAGGATTTCAGCTTCTAAAAGAATTTTTTCGAGGAGTAACTCCACGTTCAAGCCCTTTTTGGCTGAGATTTCCTGGTCTTGGTATTTTCCTCCCCAGCTTTCAACCAAAATATTCATGGCAGACAGCTGCTCACGGATTTTTTCAGCGTTGGCCTCCGGGCGGTCAATTTTGTTAATGGCAAAAATCATGGGCACACCGGCCGCTTGGGCGTGGCTGATGGCCTCTTTGGTCTGAGGCATCACCTTGTCATCGGCCGCAATAACGATAACGACAATATCGGTGACTTTGGCACCCCGGGCACGCATGGCCGTAAAAGCTTCGTGGCCCGGTGTATCCAAAAAGGTAATGTGTTTGTTGTTTGGAAGGGTCACTTCATAAGCACCGATGTGCTGTGTGATTCCCCCCGCTTCGCCAGCGATCACATTGGCCTTGCGGATATAGTCAAGCAACGAAGTTTTACCGTGGTCAACGTGACCCATGATGGTAACAATGGGCGCCCGTTCCTGCATATTATCAGGATTGTCGGCTTCCTCCAACATCGGCTCGTCGGCAGCGGCGGATATAAAGCTCACATCGTAACCAAACTCATCGGCAACCACTACAATGGTTTCAGCGTCGAGGCGTTGGTTGATCGTTACGACAATACCCAAGGAAAAGCATTTCATAATGACTTCGCCAACAGCAACATCCATCAATCCAGCCAGTTCCCCAGTGGTGATAAATTCGGTGAGTTGTAGCTTGGTTTTGCCACCCCTGTTCTCCTTGTTGTTGTCTTGGTTGTTGCTTTCTTCGCCTTCCAAACGCCGCATTTGTTTTTTGAACTTGGAGCGGGTATTGGTCCCCTTGCCGCTTTGTAGGCGTGCGAGGGTCGCTTTGATTTGATCTTGAATTTCTTTTTCGGTCAACTCGGCTTTGGGACCGGTTGCAGCTGCACCGCGGCGACCAGGGACCTCCCCGGTACGACCCCTTGGCGGGCGTGCCGATACCGAGCCAACACCGCTTACGCTGGGCCTTTGATTGGGATCAGCCGTCGCCCCTGGACCTGGCGTGGTACCATCAACCCGTTTACGCTTACGCTTGCCCACCTGGTCGGCGGCAGAGCTGGCAACGGGTTTGCGTTTTTCAAACTGCGTAACATCGATTTTGCCCAAAACCGTGGTGCCCTGAAGGCGGTCGGCTTTGGCACGAATCAAGTCATCCGTTGGAGGAGCAGCTGCTGGTGCGACTTCGCCTGCAGAGGCTTCGGCCGTTATTCCTTTGGGGGTTTCCGTTTCGGTGGTTTCGACTGTTTCGGTAGAACGATCGCCCTGAGCAGGGGTTGCCAAGGAGGCTGTTTCGGTGGCCGCTCCCTTGGCTGGTGCTTCGGTTACCGGGGTTTCTTCTTTTTTTCGTGATTTCTTGGGCCCTTTGCCGGTATCGGTGGCGCTCAAATCAATTTTGCCCATCACCTTGATGCCAGGTATGGCCTCGGCTTTGCCCTCCACGACCGTCGAAGTCGCAACCGTCGCAACAGGTGCTTCAGGTGCAAGAGGTGCAATCGGTGTCTCTTTTTCTGAAGAGGCGACTGCAGGCGATTCAATGGCGGGTTCCGGAGTAGGTTCTGCTTTGGGGGCGGATGTCTTGGTGGTCGTTTTAGCCGCCGTTTTGGGAGCAGGTGCGGCGACCGCATGGCTCATGCCCTTGATCAACACCTCTTTTTGATCTGCCCTGGCTTTGGGAGATTGACTAACGGCTTTCTGGTCCAGGACAACATCTTCTTTGCCCGACTTGCCGATATGAATCTGCGAGGCCTGCTCCTTGAATTTCTTGTCCTGTCCAAAATCGCGTAGAAGCATTTGGTACATTTCCTCCGAGATCTTGGCGTTGGGATTGGATTCAACGCTTAATCCCTTGGAGGCAAGATGTTCCACCAGGTGCTGCACACTGATATTGAACTCGGTTGCGGCTTTTTTGACGCGAACGGTGCCTTCGGACATTCTATGTTGGGGCTTTAGGGGTAAGGATGCTGGTTTTGTATCGTCAAATAGGGAGGTCCATTCGCGGTTTATTCAAACTCTGACCGTAAGATAGCCAAAACCTGTGCCGCGGTTTCTTCTTCAAGTTCCGTGCGGCGAACCAATTCTTCGAGACCAATTTTGATAACCGATTTGGCTGTATCGCAACCGAGGGCTTTGAGTTCGTCGAGAACCCAGCCATCAATTTCATCTGCAAATTCATCGAGATCCACGTCGGAATCATCGTCTTGGACATCCCGGAAGACATCGATTTCGTAGCCTGTCAGTTTGGCGGCCAGGCGAATGTTGTGCCCACCTTTTCCGATGGCCAATGAAACCTGGTCTGGTTTTAGGAAAACATTGACTTTGTTGGTGTCCTTGTTGATCTCCAGGCTGACAACCCGGGCTGGGCTTAGGGCCCTTTGGATAAAGAGCTCAAGGTTATTGGTAAAGTTGATTACGTCGATGCTTTCGTTGCGCAATTCACGGACAATGCCATGAATACGCGATCCCTTCATCCCAACACAGGCTCCCACCGGATCAATGCGGTCGTCGTAGCTTTCGACCGCTACTTTAGCTCTTTCACCGGGCTCGCGCACAATGCTGCGAATGGTGATCAAGCCATCAAAAATTTCGGGGACTTCCATCTCCATAAGCCTGGCCAAAAAGGCCGGGTCGGTTCGCGAAATCACAATACGCGGTGTTATGTTTTGCATTTCAACGCGAAGTATAACCGCTTTGAGGGTATCCCCTTTTTTGTAAAAATCTGCAGGAATTTGTTCGTTCTTTGGAAGAATCAACTCGTTCCCTTCGTCATCCAATACCAGAATTTCTTTTTTCCAAATCTGGTATACTTCGCCGGTAATAATATCTCCGACGCGGTCTTTGTATTTTTTGTAGATATTGTCTTTTTCGAGCTCCAAAACCCTTTGAACCAAGGTTTGACGAGCTGCCAAGACCGCGCGACGGCCAAAATCATCCAATTTGATTTCATCCGAAACCTCTTCGCCTACTTCAAAATCGGGTTCGATGGCCTGGGCTTCCGTCAGGGAAATTTTGTCGGGTTGACCAACATCTTCGGAGTCGTCTTCGACAATTTCACGGTTTCTCCAGACTTCAAGGTCACCCTTTTCGGTGTTGAGAATGATGTCAAAATTTTCGTCGGTTCCAAATTTGCGCTTGACCATGCTGCGGAAAACATCTTCCATGATGCGCATCATGGTTGCGCGATCAATGTTTTTGAATTCCTTGAACTCCGAAAAGGAGCTGATCAAAACCTGGTTTTGGTTTAACGGCTGGGTTTTGGTTTTAACAGGCATAACAATAGATATTGAACGGATAGATGGGTTTAAAATTTCAAAAAGGAAGGAGGACTCGGGATGGCCGAACCTGTTCATAGGAAAAGCGTTCGGTCCCCGCTTTGGTTTCTATTCCAAAACCGTTTTCGTCGGCTTCGAGGAGGGTGCCTTCGTGGGTTTCGCCGAGCAAAGTGGTCACCTGCAATCGGCGGCCTATGTGCTGAGGGTATTGGCGGGGCATGCTGAAAGGGGTATCCGCACCGGGCGATCCCACTTCCAAAAGTACCGGGGATTCCCAGGGGTGTTCGTCCAACAAGGCGCCAATGGCCCTGTTAAGGCCGGTACAAACCTCGATGGTAACACCTCGGTCCCCGTCCAAGTTCACGGTGAGCTTGCGGGCATCGCCGGACCAACGGCTTTCGACCACAAACCAATCCTGCTCAACGAAATAGCCATCCAAAAGCGCTTGAATCGACGCTTTGAGGTCGGCAAGGAGCTCCGGGCGGGTTTTTTCGCCGGTATAGGTGGGTGTTTCGAGGGGTTTCATGGCCCGAGGGCTGGTTTGCTCAAAAACAAAAAAGGGGGCCTTCGCCCCCTCCGATTTCATTGCAAGCGCAAAGATAGGGGTTTTTAACCGAATTTAACCAAAAGTTGGCCTTTTTCGACGGCCTGACCGGCCTGGACCGGGATTTCGACCACCGTACCGGCCCCGTTGGCACGGAGGGTGTTTTCCATTTTCATGGATTCCAAAACAATTAAAGGATCGCCAGGGGCCACGACAGCGCCAACCTGGGTCAAAACGCGGAGGACCAAACCGGGCATGGGGGCCTGCACCTTGGCGGGACCGCGGTTGTTAACGGTTGCAACTCCCATTTTGTCAAGCAATTGCTCCAGTGTGGTCTTGATGCCCACTTTGTAACGACGCCCATTGCATTCCATGACCAATCCATCCGAATCTCGGTCGATCAAGCGCAAGCGCAAGGAGCGTCCATTGACCAATACATGGAAGCGTCCGGGGGCTCTTTCCAAAATATCGGGGGCGTACAACTTGGTTTCCACCCTAAAATCCTGACCCAACGCATCCGATGCAACCTCAACCGGTTGATCACCCCAAAGAATCATGGCTTTGTTGGAGAACTTATCGTGGTGCATAAGTTTGCGAAATTAAACTCCAACGCGACCATGAGAACCCACCGGACTTTGTCTTTGCCATCCTTTCTCCTTTTGCTCCTCCTAACCCTCGTTTGGGGTGCATGCCGGCCACTTAGCCAGGGCCTTCGGTCGCCTTCGGTCGCCCGAACAACAGGGCCTGCCCGTTCCGAAACCGGAAATGCGGGGCTCCAACCAGCCAAAGACACCTCGGCTGATGCGCCTTGGACCACCCTGTACCGGGCCTCGAGGTCACTGGATGTGCGCCTGATCCACACGCGACTCGAGCTGCGTCCACTCTTTGAAAGTGCTCAGTTGCGCGGCAAGGCCTGGATCGAAGCTGCGGTGGGCTTTTACCCCGTGCAACAAGTGAAACTGGACGCACAAGGTTTTGAAATCCATCATCTTTCGTTCCGTACCCTGGACGCGGATTCCACCCGTACTCTACAGCCCCTCTATACCTACGATCGCCAAGTGGTCACTGTCAATCTACCTCGTCGCCTCGAACCAGGGACCCGATTTGAAGTCCATATGGAATACACGGCCTCCCCGGATTCGTTGAAAGCCGGCCCAGGCTCCGCCGCAATCCAAGGCGAAAAAGGTCTTTATTTCATCCGCCCTGACTCGGTGAACCCCGACAAGCCCTGGCAGGTTTGGACCCAAGGAGAAACCGACCACAATTCTTGCTGGTTCCCCACCATCGATGCACCCAACCAAAAGACCACCCAACACATTGCCCTGACGGTCGATACTTCCATGGTCACTTTGTCGAACGGCCTTATGACTTCTTCACGCCTCAACGCCGATGGAACACGAACCGACGTTTGGGAGCATCGTTTGCCGCATGCCCCTTACCTTGCGATGATTGCGGCTGGTCGTTTTGCGGTGGTCAAAGACCGTTGGCGCAGCATTCCGGTTCACTATTATGTAGAGCCCCGCTACGCCCCACAAGCCGAACGGATCTTCCACCGAACCAAGGATATGCTCACTTATTATTCCCAAAAATTAGGGGTGGATTATCCCTGGTCTTCCTATCACCAAATCGCGGTAAGGGATTTCGTGTCGGGGGCGATGGAAAACACCGGCGCTGTGGTCTTTGGACAATGGGCGCAGCGTTCCGATAGGGAATTGGTGGACGGATCGGCCGAAGGAACCGTTGCCCACGAAATGTTCCACCATTGGTTCGGGGATTTGGTGACTTGTGAAAGCTGGAGCAACCTCAGCCTTAACGAGTCCTTTGCAACCTACGGCACCCCGCTTTGGTACGAACACGCTTACGGCCCCGAAGAAGCCGATGCGGCCCTGGAGGGCAACCTGCGGGATTATTTGGCTGAATCCAAACGCAAACAGGTGGACCTCATCCGCTACTATTACGAGAACAACGAAGACATGTTTGATCGACATAGTTACGCCAAAGGGGCCCGTATTCTTCATATGTTACGAAACGAGATTGGAGACCGTGCCTTCTTTGAATCCATCCGCCTTTATCTAACCCGTTTTTCCTATAAATCAGCCGAAATTCATGATTTTCGCTTGATTTGCGAGGAGGTTACCGGAAGGGATTTGCAAATCTTCTTTAACCAGTGGTTTTTGTCCAAGGGCCACCCGATTGTGGACATGAACTACCGATACGATAGTCTGAATAAACAATGTGTTTTTGAGTTTCGCCAAAAGCACAGCGCCTTGCCGGGACGGACTTTTCGCCTGCCCGTTCAATTGGAATTTTATTTCTTTGATTCATCAACGGCCCGCACCGTGGTCCTTGATCGAGAAGTTCAGGAGTTCCGTTTCGATTTTCCTCGACCCGTTTGGACGGGGCATAACCTAGGGCGGATTTTGTTGTGCGAATACAACGATGGCCGCACCTTTGATGAATTTGTCCAACAGTTCAAGGGTTCGCCCTTCTATTACGACCGCAAAAGAGCTCTCGAAGCCCTTGTGCAGAACCCACAACGCTTTTGGGGAGCTTGGACCGATCCAGCCCGCACAACCGATGCGGTTGCCTATCAAGACTTAATTGCAAGGGCTTTTCGCGATCCCTCCCCGGTCATTCGGGGAATCGTAGCCGATGCCATACCGGCCTCTTTGCTAAAACAAGACGTGCTGCTCTATGGTTTGCTCGTACGCACCGCCGAAAAGGATATCCGTTCACAGGTCCGCCAAAAAGCCTTGCTTAAACTGATTGAAACGGCGGATTCTGGCAAAGCACTTCCCGCCGGTTGGTTGGAACAAAAAATAGCCACCGATTCCTCCCTTTTGGTAACGGCGGCGGCCCTACGCCCCATCGCCAAAACCAATCCCAATCAAGCAGAAGCAATGGCGAAAGCCCTTGAAAACGAGAACAGCATGGTGGGCACTCTCTTTGGGTTTTATGCCGATTTCGGTCAAGAAAAAAGCCTTCAATACCTCGAAAAAAGCCTTATGCAGTTGCGTGATTCCCGTTCGTTGAGGCAATACCCCACGTGGCTTAAAGATTACAACCGGGCAATCCTGCGACTAAACCAAAAAGAAAGGGGCTTGACTTTTTATGAAAAACTGAAGCATCACCCTTCGGCCCGTATTCGAACATTGGCCGCTGAAAACCTAAGTGGACTTCGTTGATTCGTTCAAAGGGCGAACCAACAAGCTTTGGTGTATAACATAATAGGCACCGCCGGGTATCCGACGGCAGCGATAACGCGTTCGGCCTTTGGGACCTTTCTCGAAAATCATGCCGGCTTTGGTTTCAAAGCGTGTTCCGGGTTCCAGCTTTTCGAGGGTTAGCCAACCCTCTTCTTGACCCTCAAACTGTCGCAACCATTCCATGAGCTCGGGTTGTGCGCAACCCGAAACCTGCGGTTGTCGCATCGCACGACGCAGTGGACCGTGCATCGCTTCGGGAAAATAGCCTCGACGAATAGCGCCGTGAACCAACCGGGCGTAGGCCGCAGCCCATTCCGGACCGTGAGGACGGACTCGGGGTCCGCTTTCTACCCAGGTCAAAAGATGCGCGTATTCGTGCAAAAAAATCAAAAGAAAACTGAGCGGGCGGAGGTTGGCATTGAGTGTGATGACGTGGCCCTTTTGTCTCCATGGTGGACGATAATCCGCATATTTGGAACTTCGTTCCCGGGTGATGATCAGCTCCACACCATGGACCACCAGCAGTTGGGCCACCCAAACGGCTGCTTCTTCGCTCATATAAGCCATCAGCGGCTTGATGAGGGGCGTTAGGCTGCTTCGATTCCTGTAATCCTGCTCCACGGCTGTCTCAAAGACTCCATTGATAAACCGCCAGGCTGGCCAAATAAGCCAAAGCACTGAGGTAAAACAACTGAATCAGCGGCCATTTCCAAGAGCGGGTTTCCTGCCTGGTGGCGGCTACGGTACTCATGCACTGAAGAGCAAAGGCATAAAAAACCAACAAGGACCAAACGGCGGCCCGGTTAAACAGGGGCTCCTTGCTCCCTTCCACCGTGTCTTTTTGCATTCGCTCCTTGAGTCGAAGTTGATTCCCCTCCTCGTTGGGATCCCCTTCCAGCCCGTAAATCGTGGCCATGGTTCCTACAAAAACCTCACGTGCTGCAAAAGAGGTCACCAAAGCAATCCCTATTTTCCAATCAAATCCCAAAGGCCGTATGGCCGGTTCCAACGCCTTTCCCAAAACACCGGCATAGCTCTGTTCCAAGGCCGGTGTGGGGGCTTTTCCTGTCAGGGTTTCGGTGATTTTGTGCCCCGGACCAAAGCTCGCCAATACCCATAACAACAGAGAAACAATCACAATCACCTTGCCAGCGCCTTGCACAAAATTCAAACAATAACGCAATGGAACCTGCCATAAGTTTCGAGAAACAGGCCATTGATAGGCAGGAATCTCCAGCATAAAATAAGAAGGTCCTTTTTCGCGAATCCAGAATTTCATGACCAGGGCCGACAAAACTGCCGCAACCACCCCCATCAGGTAGAGACCCATCATGGTTAATCCTTGCAAACTAAAAATCCCAAGAATATAGCCCTCTGGGACCGCAAATTGAATCAAAAGCGCATAAACCGGCAAGCGTGCACTGCAGCTCATCAAGGGCAGAACCATAATCGTGGACAGGCGTTCCTTCCAAGAAACAATGTTACGAGTGGCCGCAATGGCAGGTACAGCGCAGGCAAAACCGCCCAGCATCGGGACAATGGATTTACCGTTAAGACCTATTCTTTTGAGATTGCGGTCCATCAAATAACTAACACGAGCCATGTATCCGCTTTCCTCCAACAAAACCAAAAACAAAAACAACAAAAATATCTGAGGCACAAAAACCAAAACCCCTCCAATACCAGGCATCAGTCCCTTGGTCACCAAATGACTCAACGCTGGTGAATGAGGTTCCAAAATTTGACGCAAGTTTTCGCCTGCCCATAACATGATATTTTCAATGAAATCCATGGGATAGGACGCCCAAGCAAATAGGGCTTGAAACATCAGCGCCATGACCGCGACAAAAACAAGGATCCCACCAACCGGATGCAGCAAAACCCGATCGGGGCCGTTGGGTAGGGCCGCTTTGGCTTTGGTTTCGTGCAGGGGACAGGTTTTGAGGGATTGATTGATGCGGCGGTACCGGTCGATAGTCTCGGCCGAATGACGGGCCCTGACTGCGTCACTAGCCGTATTTTGGGCTTCCAGACCCTGCCCAAATACTTGATTCCAAGACGTTGCCCAGTTGCCCGGTTCGTTGGACGCCTCCGAATGAACGGCCTCCGAAAGCCTTTGGTCAAAGGCTTTGGACACCTCTTTCAAGCCCAGCCCTTTGCGAGCATCGCAGACCAGGGCTTTGATTTTCATTTCGTTCTCAAACCATTGCACCACCCCTTTCATACCCGGACTGGCTACGCGGTCGCACTTGTTCAAAACGACTTGCATCGCCAAACCCAATTCTTGAATTTGACTAATAAGAAGCATACTTCTGTTGAGGTTGGCCGCATCCACAACGACCACAACCAAAGTGGGTAGACCCTCACTGGCTGCTTGTACCAAGGCCTGGCAGGCCACCCATTCGTCCTGAGATTGAGGATAAAGGCTGTACGTTCCGGGTAAATCCACCAAAATCGTTTGGCCAACCGTTCGAAGTTCAATTTCAGCCTGAAGGCTTTCGACCGTAACGCCGGGGAAATTGGCGGTTTTGTGATGTAATCCGGTCAGGGCATTGAAGAGCGTACTCTTCCCGGAATTCGGGTTCCCGGCCAAAAAAATACGAGGCAAACTCATGGTTCCTGAGGATTCCACAAATTACGCAAGGGGGTGTCTCCCCACGATACCCAAACCGCGGCTGCTTCCCGGGAACGCAACCCCAGCACATATTCCATCACCTTGATAGCCAAAGGGTCCCCGCCCGATGCGCGGTGTACAATTTCTAATTTTTCTCCAGGCAAACACCCCATTTCCATCAGTTTGAGAGATAGATCGCTTTCGTCCAAGCGAACGATTAAAAGCGGAACGCCCATAGGGGCTTGGTCTAAACTTCCTTCACGCTGAGGCATGCCTTCAACTTAAGTTAGAGGTTGGTTCGGACGCAGCGTTAACGGCTGTTGGATAGGTGTTTGATGGCGATTTCCACCCAATGGATGGACAATTGCATTTTTTGTTACGGCCTTTGCGTCGACTCGAACATCCTTGGTTGGCCATAAGCCCCCAAAGCAGGAGTACGATCAAAAGAGGGAGGGCCAATGGCCTCCGGCTTCGTTGACGACGGATTTTAAATAACATTGAATAAACGAATCGGGCTGAGCTTCTGACTTGTTTTCTTCCGGGTCCCAAAAATAACCGCTCTTAACCCCGAATGTACACCCGCTGCACTCTTGGGGACAATCCGGTCAAAATTTCATAAGGAATGGTTCCAGCGGCTTCGGCCCAAGCCCTGACATCGCGGGCATTGCTCCACAGCAAAACCTCGTCCCCCACGGCGGCCCGCACATCGGTCAGATCCACCAAACAAAAATCCATGCTAATACGACCTATCGTCGGTACTGAACAACCATTGATCTCAAAAAACACACGCCCCAGCCCCAAAGCCCGGGGTAAACCATCCGCGTAACCAACCGGCAAAACCCCCACGACTCCATCGCTCTCCATCACACCTTGATTGCCGTAGCCCAAGGTTTGCCCCTTCGCTAGGCGATGCGTTTGGGCCACCGTGGTTTTGAAACGAGCCAAAGGCTTTAGCCGTTCCTGCAGCCGGCCCGTTGGTTCCAATCCATACAAACCCAGTCCCAAACGAACCATGTCGCCTTGGTATTCGTTGAATCGAAGAATCCCGGCGGTATTCAATGCATGCACCCAGGGTCTGTACCCCAATCGTTGCTCAAAATTGTTGACAAATTCCAGCAAGCTTTTCCATTGCCTTGTACTAAAAGCATCCTGGCCCGGCTCCTCCGAAGAGGTAAGGTGGGTATAGATACTGCGAATTGGCATTTTTGTTGCGTATAGAGCTAACATATCAAGGGCTTCATCCAAATCCTCGGCACCCAATCCCAAGCGTCGCATCCCGGTATCGAGGGGAATATGAAAAAATGAAGGGGACCTGGGGGACTTGCTCCAACGTCTTATTTCTTCCAACGAATACAAATCCGGCTCCAAACCGTAATGAATCACCGTATCGGTGGATGTGGGACCGCTGTTCATCACCAAGATCGGCATTTGGATTCCTCCTCGACGGAGTTCGATTCCTTCGCCAGCCGTCGCAACCGCCAAATAATCAGCACCGGCCTCTTGAAGGACCCTGGCAATTTCAACGCTTCCACTGCCATAGGCCCCCGCTTTGACCATCACCATGCTACGAACCCCCGGATGATTGAGGGAACGAAAGATGCCATAATTGTGCCGAACAGCTTCCAAATCGATTTCCAAAACGGTTTGATGCCCCTGTACCAATAATTTTTGTTCAATGCGTTCAAACCCAAATTTTCGCGCCCCTTTGAGTAATATACAGGCATGTTCGCTTTGATCCAGGGGCCATTTTTTCAGAAACTCTTCGGTGTCATCAAAAACCTGTACGCTTTGCGTTGGATTGGATGGCCATATCACGCGTCGCCAATTTTTTCCAACCAAATACAATCGCTTCCAAGGATAACGATGGAGTATTTGAATAAATGGCCCGAAGGGATCTTGATGACCGGTACCATTGTTCGATGACGTTGGGGAATCAGGTTCGGACAAAATGATGAGGCCCTCCGAGTCTCCTAATTGCAAAGCCCACTCGCGCATGGCCCACTGAAAGGAATCGGCATCCAAGCTGTAACTGTCGTTTAACAAACGACAAGACCCTGGTATTTCCTTGATTTCCATGCGCATAGGTAGGGTCCGAAGCATCGCGCAACGGGGTCCCCACTCGCTGTTCCAAAGCCCACCGGCCGCGATCATTAAAACAGCTCCTGTCATGTTTTCCAAAACCGCATCCCCCCGACCTGCCACCTCAAAGCGAAGAGTGCTTTGGCCCTCCGATTGAAGTTCACACAGCGTGCTGCCATTTTCTGTAACACTTTTTGTAACAAGTTTCCAAAGAACCAATCGCTTTCGGGCTACGCCCTCTGATTCCAATACCCGAAACCAATCATCTTCATCCTTGTCATCGGTCCACCAATGAAAAACAGTTTCCGAATTTCGCAACACGGTTTCTTTCCATACCGACCGATTCGAATCATTCGAGTCCATTCGGGCCACCACCCAATCACAACCTTCAAAAAGCAATAATTTTTCCTGCAGTTTCTGGGCCATACTTTCAAATCCCTCCTGATGAGCCTCCCCAAAATGGGTGAGCAAGCCCCCTTGCGGTGATAAAATTTGTGCCAAGGGGCTCATTTCCCCTTTTTGAGAAATACCTGCTTCAAAAATCCCCAAATCCTGGCCCGCTTTGAGGCCGAGAACGGACAAGGGCAGACCCAATTGAGAATTAAAGCTTCCCGGGGTTTTGGCAAACGCGACACGGCTTTGAATGAGCTCAGCGATCCATTCTTTGACCTGGGTTTTGCCATTGGAGCCCGTAATAGCCCAAACGGGGCCGCCCCAGCATTGCCGATGTTTCGCGGCCAAGCCCTGCAAGGCATTTAATGGATCGGGAACGGCCAATACGGACAGGTTAGGATCCGCAGAAGGCCATTCGTAATGCGTGCCCAAGCGGACCAAAAAAACCCGTATCCCAATTCGATACGCCTCCCCCAAAAAACCATGACCGTCCCTCGCTTTGTTTTCGCCGACCAAGGCCAAAAAAAGAGCCCCTTCAGGATTGGTGCAACGGCGTGTATCAAATACCCATTCCTGCACCGATTTATCGTTGGCATGCCCGCGGACAAGCCATTGCGAGCCCTTCACCGTAGAAGCGATGCGTTGCAAATTCCAGGAAAGATTGTCTGATATATTCATCGGATTGGGTAAAAATACCGAAATTTGAAGTCTTCTGTTTCGCTCTAACTTTTGAAAAAAGACCTGCCTTCGGATCCAAAATCGGTCCTGAACCGTTTGATGGCTCTCTGCTCCCGCAAAGAGTGTTGTGTTTGGCATATCCAGCGCCGCCTGGACCAAACAACCCTTGACCCCGAGCAGAGGCAGGCTATTTTGGAAAAACTCTTGCGAGATCGTTTTGTGGACAACCGACGCTTTGTTGAGATTTATTGTCGCGATCGCTGTCTACGTGCACGCTGGGGTTGGAACAAAATACGTAATGGATTAACCCGATGGGGGTTACGCGACCATTTGGAAGAGGCCCGGCGATGGTGCCTTGAATTAGACCCCAACCAGTCGGCGCTGAACGACTTGGCGACAGCCAAATGGAATTCAATGATCCTACCCGGAGAAAGCCTACGATTTCAAGAAAGACAAAAACGCTGCGCCAAACTATCCAGATTCTTGCTAGGCAAAGGCTATGCTCCAGACGATGTTTTTGCCTGTGTTCGTTTTTATTTTGAGCCCTCATGAAAACCACCTCGATGACTGGTTTTGGTCGTGCCACCATGGTTGGAACAAACAAAACCTACCGGCTCGAAATCAAAACCCTGAACAGCAAAAGCTTGGATGTGCAGTGGCGCTGGGGGGATCCCTGGACCCCTTTGGAGGCCGAAACCCTCAAAACACTTCAAAAAGAACTGATTCGCGGCAAAGTAACCCTTAGCCTCTACGCCGAAGAAACAAACGCCAAGGGCGCCGCTCTTTCAACGGGCCTGCAATTCCAGGTCTTGGACGAAGTCTGGGCCGATTGGCAACGCTGGCTGGCTTCCAAAAATCAAGAACCCACCAACACCGTCGACCTTGCACAAGCGTGGATTCATTTGGCCACCCGGCATCCTTTGCTTTACAAAAACGCCCTTCAAAATAACACTGATTTGTTTGCATCCAGTGCAGAGCCCGACCAGGCAACCATCGCGGCATTTCGAGAAGCACTGCAGGAGGCCTTGGCTCTTTGTAAAGAATTTCGTTTTCAAGAGGGTCAAGGCATCGCATTGGTTGTTTTGGAATACCTTGGAGAAATTCAAAGCATCCTAGACCATATCCGTAACAACGAATCCAAAAAACCCCACACCGTTCGTCAAAAAATAGAGGCCTTTCTCAACGAATGGAAAAACAACCAAACCCTCATCGGCTCTTTTGCTCCGGATCCAGGTCGGATGGAACAAGAAATTCTCTTTTATCTCGAAAAAAAGGATGTTTCTGAAGAAATCGTTCGTTTACAGGCCCATCTACATTTGGCGGAACAAATCCTCAAAAACGAGACCGAACAAGGTCGAAAATTGGGTTTTGTCGCCCAAGAAATGGGAAGAGAAATCAACACCATCGGCTCCAAAGCGTCGGATTTTGAAATCCAGCATCGTGTGGTGATGGCCAAAGAATGGCTTGAAAAAATCAAGGAGCAATCGGCCAATCTTTTATAGATGTTAAAGCCTTTGTTTTTTGTTTTTTCCGCTCCCAGCGGTGCGGGCAAAACAACCCTTGTTCGATATGTTAAATCATTCTTTGATCATTTTGATTTTTCGGTTTCGTATACCAGTCGTGCGCCCCGTCCTCATGAAAAAAACGGGGAAGACTATTTTTTTGTGAGCGAGGAAGACTTTCGTAACAAAATAAAAACGAATTTTTTTGTCGAATGGGAAGAAGTTTATCCTGGCCATTATTATGGAACGCCACGACAACCGGTTTTGGACTGTATCCGCGACCAAAGGGCTCTGCTTTTGGACCTGGACGTGCGTGGTGGTTTGGCTTTCAAAAAAGCTTATCCAGAACTAACGGTGGCTTTGTTTGTGGGGGTATCGGATTTATCGATTTTGGAACAAAGGTTGCGTAAACGCAAAACAGAGAGCGAAGCCAAAATCCAAATGCGCTTAGAAAAAGCCCGTTTGGAGAACGAGCAATCCGTTTTCTTTGATGCTATCATCCCCAACGACCATTTGGAAGAGGCCCATCAATTTTTGAATTTATTAATGGAAAGCCATGGTTACCCCGTCCGGAAGTCCTGATAAACCATCCAAAGGGCTTACCGGGCTCTTTTTTGGTTCCTTTAATCCTGTTCACCAGGGACACCTCATTTTGGCGGAGTATTTTGCGTCCTTGCCTACCATGAACGAGGTTTGGTTTGTGCTTTCCCCCCAGAATCCTCTCAAAATCGGGGATTCAATGCTTGATTTTGAAACCAGAGCGGAATGGATAGAAACTTGCATTCAGGATAACCCTCGGCTAAAACTTTGTAGGGTAGAGAAGGATTTTCCTTTGCCTTCCTATACGTTTA
>Ga0208465_1000064_pt1 | contig 35978 bp, 58 predicted proteins | sample LakMenEpi31Aug10_FD_150749 | JGI IMG/M metagenome (GOLD analysis project Ga0208465, IMG submission 150749) | Freshwater microbial communities from Lake Mendota, WI - 31AUG2010 deep hole epilimnion (SPAdes) | ecosystem: Environmental > Aquatic > Freshwater > Lake > Epilimnion/Euphotic zone ...
GAGCATCATTCGTTCGTCTGCGTCCTTAGCAGCCTCAATCTTAGTCGGTACGACGAGTTTAGTGGTTGGAAATCTCCTACTACTGGACGTACAGTCCCCGAACTCGCGATTCATCTCCTCGATGCAGTCGTTTCGGAATTCATTCGCAAGGCAAAAGACAAAGTTGGACTCGGTCGCTCCGTTCGCTTCGCTGAGAAAAGCCGGGCACTAGGTCTTGGCACAATGGGCCTTCACACACTGTATCAGAAACGTGGATTACCTTTCAGCTCGCCTGGCGCTCGTGAACTCAACATCGAAACGCATAAGTGGATTCGAGAGCGAGCCGAAGTTGCCTCACGAGAACTGGCACAGAAGTTTGGGGAGCCCGAGTGGTGCGTGGGGTCCGGTAGACGCCATACTCATCTTATTGCTGTTGCTCCTACTCGGACCAATAGTGTTATTAGTGGGGCGTTTAGTCAAGGGATTGAGCCAATCGATTCAAACTATTTTGTTGCGAAACAAGCCAAAGGAACTTACGTTCGAAAGAACCCTGTTCTAGAAAAGCTTCTCTGTGAGCGCGGAGTCAGCGAAGGGATTTGGGAGCAGATTCTGACAGCAAAGGGGAGTGTTCAGGACCTTACCGTTCTGAGTGACGAGGAAAAAGAAATCTTCAAAACAGCTCGGGAAATTGACCAGTTTGAACTGGTAAAGCAAGCAGCTGATCGTCAACCGTTTATCTGCCAAGGGCAAAGTTTGAATCTGTTTGTAGACCCGGAATCTGACGCTGCGTATATCACTCGTCTTCACCTTTCTGCCTGGAAGATGGGACTGAAATCCCTGTACTACCTAAAGTCAAGTTCTTTGCTAACGAATAAAAAGGTGGTGCCAGCGCTGGTGGTTACAAAGGAAGGTTGCCCGTGGTGCGTCAAACTGAAAGACGAACTTCAAAAGAGAAACATTGTTTTCGAGGAAATCTCGAAGCAAGAGGCTCAAGATAAAGGGTATTGGGACCCTGAATGGCAGACAGTTCCCCAGCTTTGGCTATACAAGAAGCACATCGGCGGCTATACTGACTTCATGGCTCACACTGAAAAAGCCGAAATTCCTCAAGAAACTGGGACAACAAACTATGCTGAATGCACTTCCTGCGAAGCCTAAGATGACACGCCGTCGCAACAAAAAATACCCGAGACTGACGCCCGAGCAGCAGAAACTTGTGACGGAACACACTTGGATCGCAGGCAGACTCGCCTACGGCGCAAAGTGTTTGACGGGAGGTCACACGGGATCACTTACGCGAGAAGATCTTGAGTCGGTGGCAAAGTTCGCGTTGTGCGTCGCCGCAACCCGTTACCGCTCCGATATGGACGTTAAGTATAGCACTTACGCATGGAACACTGCGAGGGGCTACATTCAACACGCCCTTCGAGATTACTCTCGCATAGTACGGACGCCACGTTGGATTGCTAACTACCGGAACAAAGTGTCCGACCTCGTGAAAGAGGGCAAGACCTACAAGGAAATTGCCGAGATTTTGGGCCTTGACGAGAGTAAAGTTCTCAACTGCGAGATGTCCGAGAACAATTACCACGTGTCTTACGATAGCTCGCCCGAGGACTGGAGCACTCCCGAGTTCGTTTACAACTTTGAAGAGCACAAAGCAACGTTGTTAAGCCCAAGCCTCATTCAAGAGATTCGCGTTTTAACGGACGCTGAGATGGTGATGCTGCTAAAGTACGTCGAAGGTGAGCCCATGAGTGACGAGGAGAAGGAATACGCCGCAGAAAAATTCTTTGAACTTCAGGCGATTGCACATGGACTCCGAGAAGAACTTTGAGGTTAAGCCGTTTCCCCTTGAGACGGAGTTTCGCGTGCTTTCGATCAGACGAAGGCTACACGAACTCTCTCGAGAGGAAATTGAAGAGTTTCTGACCGAGGCTCTTTCAATCATGGCGAAATTAGCGCACCAGGTAACTCAGTTGCGAGACTATGTGGAGCAAATTGAGGGTAAAATAGGTGATCTAGACCAATAGCCATGTCAAAGGAATTGCCCAAAGGTCATCCTATGTCAGCCCACAAAGATGAGGTGGGGCAGGTGATGCACCGGTGGAAACATCACGACCCGAAACCGTTGCACAGTGGTCGAGGTAAAGGCGGAAAGGAGGGCAAGGTCGTGAAATCGCAAGACCAAGCAATCGCAATCGCCCTTTCAATGGCAGGGAAGTCGAGAGGTAAGTCCTCTGATCATGCCGAGCGCCTGGTATCAATGGGCTACTCTGAAGACGTAGCTCAAGAAGTTTCCGCGATGCTTGATGGCACCTACGACTTCACAACATGTGAGCGTCCTAACGGCTCCCGTTACGGCACAGGTGGTAAGTGCCGCAAAGGGACTGAAGTCAGCGCAGAGGAGAAGAGTGCCATTAACCAGCTAGCCGACCTACTTCCGGAAGGCGAGAAGATCCTGGACAGCTCAGGAAAGAGCCACACAGTAGGCAAGTCAAAAATGACCAAGAGCGAGAAGATTGCTGCTGAAGTCATGTCTGACTCAAAATTCAAGTCGGACAAGAAGCGCATCGCTGAGATGCTTCGCCGTGGCGTTCCTAAAGATACCGACTTCATTGCTTTGGTTGGCGACACACGTAAGAAACTAGGCGGAGGAAGCACCGATACGGTTCGAAGTTTAACCAAAAAGAAAGAACCTTTCGAGACTGCAATTGCCCCAGTGCCCCCTAAATCGGCAATGACCTCGAAAGATCCTGTAGCAGCGGCTTTAGCTCGTCAGGAAAGCCTCAAAGAGTTCAACAGACGAGAAAACGCTCGAATTGCTGAGATGATTCGAGCCGGAAAGGTGAAAGGAGTAACTGCGGCAGATCTTGACAGGATTGCAGCAGCAAAGCGCCGTAAAGACTGATGAACATACCCGGTTTCTCTCCTGAATCACTCTCAGAAGTGACGTCGATGCTTGAGTTTGCTGACCCGGACTGGGAGAAACAGTTCAAGACCGGGAAGGGTGGCCCTGTAAACAAACAGAACTACGAAACGGATCCGTGGTTCAAACGCAACACCAACTTGAACTCGGATATTGATTCCCGTCGCGGAAAACAGCCTGGCGACCAAGGAAAACTCAAGGAAAACATTGATAGCGAAATGCTCTCCCCTGCGTCGTATCCGAAGGGTCCGGGCAACCCGCAAGGCGGAAGTAGTAAGGAAGTTCAAGGGATGAGAATGCTCGGATGAACATTTCTGGATTCTCACAAGAGGCGCTTGAAGCCGTTTCAGCGATGCTCTACGCGGAGCCGGGGCAGCCCGCTGCGGAGCCTTGCCCGCCCAAGCCACCACCGCAGCCGAAGCCACCACCGCAGCCTCCACAGCCCCCTCAACCGCAAGTGGTGCAGGCTTCGCAACCGGATCCGCAGCTCCAGGCTCAGCAACAAAAGCTGAAGAAACCGAAGTGCATTCCACAACCAAAGTAGTTCACTTAGCTCAAATTCGGGTACAATTGAAACATGGATCTTGGAAAACTTGTAAACTCATCGTTTGACCCCGGCTCGTACCTCAAAGAGGAGCTAGAGCAAGGGCTTGAGCCGATCACCCTGCGAGTTGAGCGACTTGAGAAGAAGATCGATATGCTCATTCTTCTGCTGAGGAGCATCGACGATAACCTTAAAAAGCTGCAACCCGTGTACGACTTTGTAACAAAACTACCTTTCTTCAAAAAGTGAATCATGGCGACTTTCGACTCCAAAAAGTTCTTTGACTTTGCCCAATTTGCGGACCCTGCTAACCCGAAGCACCGGGCAGCGTACGACGAACTGTATAAAGAAATTCTAGCCTTAAAACCCGAGTTACTGACCGACGAAGCAAACTGGGTGCGGATTCATCGGGCGGACACCACAAACGCCCCTGGCGTACCGTCCGTTCTCAACGTTCCCTACTACTCACAACGGGACAACTACCGGGACGCTTCACGCACATGCTTCAGCTCGTCATGCGCGATGCTGTGCAAGTTTCTTAAACCCGCCTCAATCAAAGGCGACGATGATTACATCAAGGAAGTGTTCAAGCGTGGCGACACCACGGATGCTGCTGTTCAAGTTCAAACACTAAAGCACTTTGGTGTCAGTTCACGATTTTCCACTAGCCTTACTTTTTCAACGTTAGACTCTCTGCTAGCCCGTGGAATTCCAGTTCCTGTTGGTATACTGCACAAAGGACCAAGCACCGCACCTTCTGGTGGAGGGCATTGGATCATTGTAATCGGTAAGGAAGTTGACACGAAAGCGCCTGGTGGTTCTTGGTATGTGGTGAACGATCCCTGGGGGGATATTGACAATGCCACCGGCACCTACCTTTCAACAAATGGCAATCGCGTAAAGTACAGTCGCGACCTTCTCAAGTCGCGGTGGACGGTAGAGGGCGACGGAACAGGTTGGGGTATTATTGCGAGCTACGGGTAAAACCACTCAGATGTACAAACCTGATGCGCAAAGCCGGGAGTAAAAAACGTTGCGTTCGCGGGAAAAGTTGCGGCTCGACTTGTATCGCCTCTCAGCGGTCTTGTCGGGTCGCTTTTTTGTCTTCGGGGCAGCTTAGCAAGACGGCGGAACTACTGGCAAGAATGTCGAAGGCCTACTATAGAAATCGTCGAACATTCGAAAATTCCTCGACTAAAGTAGGATACGACAAGTGGAAACCACTCGCTGAAGGCAACTACGGGAAGGTTTCAATAAGTCCGGACGGCAAACGAGTTGTGAAACAACTGCTGGTTGGCAAGGACGGGAAGAAGGGGGAGTTCGGGGAGTTTGAGGTTAAGCTGGCGAAGAAGATGGGTGAACTGGGTCACGGACCCAAGATCTATTCCCATTCGGCCGAGCATATCGAGATGGCGGCAGCCAAAGGCAAACCGCTGTGGGAAGGTTACTCTCGAGGAGAGAATGAGCCCGTCATGAATGCTTCACAGGCAAAAAAGGCGTCAGCGGCGATTCGCGATCTGCACAAGCTGGGTTACGCCCACGGCGATCTTCACGCTCTGCAGTTCATCGTGAGCGGCAACAATGTTCAACTTGTTGATTACGGCTTGAGCGTTCCAGTCTCTCGACAGCCTTCTCGCGTCATGCAAGATCTTTCCAAGATCGGAAGTCTTGTGGACTGGAAAAATCCAGAACTCGCAAGCGATCCCTACGTGAGCATGGTAAATCGATACCTTGGCAGGTACAAAGAAATTCAAGGACACAGTCAGGCGGCGAAGAATAAAAGAACCCGTCTCGGGGAAGAGTACATTCAAGAACTTGGTAGGTTACAATGAGCGAAAACCTGAAAGAAATGATTCGCCGGAAGGAGCTGCTTCGCAAGGGCACTGACGAGGCGGAAGATGAAGCGGACCGAATCTTGCAAGACGTGCTTGAAAATGGCGGGCTAACAACTGAAGAAGTATATGCTCTGATGGCCCACTGACGGGTAAAAGTAGCATATGAAACTCTGAGGGGGTAGTTGTGCCAATCGAGAGGATTCGTGTCATGCGACCGAAACCACCCGAGCGGAAAACACTAGCAGACAGATTTGTCAATGTGGTTGGAAGTTGGAACTTCATTCTAGGCCAATCCGCAGCAATGGTTCTGTGGGTTTGCGTGAATGTTGGGACCCCTGTGAAACCGGACCCATACCCTTTTATTTTGCTGAATTTGATGCTTTCGTCTCAAGCCGCGTTGCTTGGGCCGATCATTCTGATGGCGAACAATCGGCAAGGCGAACTTGACCGAACTCGTGATATTGACCACTATATGCTTGATGTGCGCGAAAGCGAGTTGGTAGAAGGAATCGCGTCGGAGCTTGAGAGAATAGCCAAACGTTTGGACGCAAACGATGAAGAGCACTGGTGAGAATAAGCGAACCTGGAACACACCGGTTCGTGAACCGTGGAACCCTGTGATTAAGCAGTGTTTGAACGCTGTCGACGAGCACATGCGCCTTTACCTTCAAACAGGCAATTCGTGGCATCTCACCCAGGCGGAAGTCCTGCGTAAATACACCCTAGAGCTCAAAAAGTGGATTCATTCCGTTGAAGGCAGGGTATAAATTGGTATCGAAACAGTTTGACCATGTACGGTTCTTTTTCTGAGGAGGCGCTTGAGCAATTCGCTCAACTCGCAGCCCAAACTCAAGCAGCGGACTTCGCTGAGGGCGACACCTACGACTTCACTCGGTGTGTTCGCCCGAACGGTACTGCGTATGGCACTCGCGGCAAGTGCCGCAAGGGAACCGAATCGGCAAAAGAGCCTAAAGAAAGCATTATTGGCAACGCAACGCCGGCTCAACGCGCAGCTATGGAGAATAAAGCCCATCAAATGAGAAACAGAAACGCGCAAGCTGACCGTGCGGCTTTAGCCAAGAAAGTAGCCAAAGAACTCGGTAAAGACGTTACAGCTGTAAAGGTGGCGAAAGAAGTACAGAGACGCCAAGAAGGTATGGCCACCAAAAGAAAGGCAGCCACTACCCCCAACGTCCCGGTTCTCACTAAAGAGGACATGAAAGGCATGAGTGAGGCAGAACTCAGAAACGTTAAAAAACAGATGAACGAGAGGGCATTCGGCAAAGGTAGTGCGCCTCTTTCTAACGAGAAGCTACAGGCAATGTCTGAACAGAATAAATTGATTAACGCTGAGCTAGCTAGTCGAGGTGGTTCAGCAGAAGCACGACCCACAGCGAAAAAAGCAACTTCCGTCGAGGCAAAGGCAACTTGGTCGCAGGCGCAGGGCGCAGTAAAGTCGGCTGCCACTGAAGCCAAGCGTGTAGCCAGTGAAACCAAAGGCGATAAGAGTCCGGAAGCGAGAGCCAAGCGCCTGGCAGCCGGTGCTGCATTAGATAAAGCTGAGAGAGCCGCTGTGAAGGCATCCGACAAGTACTTCGCCGCCGCCAAGCGTGAGAGCAACGCTGCCATGACTCCTGAGCAGCGCAAGCTGGAGCGTGAAGCAAACAAACTGACGAAGGGTGGCTAAGGTATAAAAGTTTACAAAACTTTACAAAGGGTATAATGGTCAGGTAGGCGGTAGTTCCGCTGAGTACTTAAAATGCAAACGTACTTATCATGACTAATGACCGCTTCTGTTTTAACTCGTCGTTCTCCCCTCGCTGATTCCTGGGAGTCTTTCTGCCAATGGGTGACTTCAACCAATAACCGCCTCTACGTAGGTTGGTTTGGTACACTGATGATCCCGACGTTGCTTGCCGCAACTATTTGCTTTATTGTCGCGTTCGTCGCCGCTCCTCCTGTCGATATCGACGGAATTCGTGAACCAGTCGCTGGTTCTCTCCTGTATGGGAACAACATCATTTCTGGCGCTGTTGTGCCGTCCAGTAACGCTATTGGCCTGCACTTCTACCCTATCTGGGAAGCTGCTTCCTTGGATGAATGGTTGTACAACGGAGGCCCATACCAACTGGTTGTCTTCCACTTCCTTCTCGGCGTTTTTTGCTACATGGGTCGTGAATGGGAGCTTAGCTACCGCCTGGGTATGCGTCCTTGGATTTTTGTTGCTTACTCTGCTCCGGTAGCAGCAGCAACCGCCGTTTTCCTGGTTTATCCTTTCGGACAAGGTTCATTCTCCGATGGTATGCCACTCGGAATCAGCGGAACCTTCAACTACATGCTCGTTTTCCAAGCTGAGCACAACATTCTGATGCACCCTTTCCACATGCTGGGTGTTGCCGGTGTTTTTGGTGGTTCTTTGTTCAGTGCTATGCACGGTTCGCTGGTGACTTCCAGCCTGATTCGTGAAACGACTGAGGACATTTCCCAGAACTACGGATACAAGTTCGGGCAAGAAGAAGAAACCTATAACATTGTTGCAGCCCATGGCTACTTCGGTCGTTTGATCTTCCAGTATGCATCCTTCAATAATAGCCGTTCTCTTCATTTCTTTCTTGCTGCTTGGCCTGTGGTCGGAATATGGTTCACGGCGCTAGGCGTCTCGACCATGGCCTTCAACCTAAACGGCTTCAACTTCAACCAATCTTTGGTTGATAGCCAGAACCGTGTTATTCCAACTTGGGCCGACATTCTGAACCGCGCTGGCCTTGGAATGGAAGTGATGCACGAGCGCAATGCTCATAATTTCCCGCTTGATTTAGCTTCCGCCGAGCTGACTCCAGTCGCTCTAACAGCTCCCTCGATCGGTTGAAACAAACACGATTAAATCGTGGGGGTCTTCGGACCCCTTTCTTTTTCTACTAGCACAAAAAAGTCAATGAAACTACTTCATGTAATTTTTTCCACCAACAGACTAGAGTTTCTGCAAAAAACTTTTGAAGCCAATAGAAAGTTTGATTTCAGTGGGGTAGATGTACATCATCTTTTTATAGATGACTATCCGTCAGGGAGAAATGATGAGTTTTTGAAAGAGTTTGTATTTTCCCACGGGTACAATGAGATTATTCTCCATGAGGAAAATCTGGGAATCACTAAAACTTGGAAACAGCTTTTTGACATCGTGAAAGAAAGAGATTATGATTATATTTTACATCAAGAAGACGATGTGGAACTGATCCCTCAGTTGAAAGTGTTAGATTTGATTCAACTTCTTCAACAAGATAACACACTTTCTCAAATTCAGTTGAAGAGAAATAATTGGTATCCGCATGAGACTGAGGAGGTTGGGCCAAAAGAAGATGATTCACTTTTCAAGAATTTCCGGTATGAGAAAGCAACTCCGTACTTCTGGATGTTGATGTCCGTGTATCCGGCATGGATCGCTAAAGAACCCATCTTCGAAGAAACAGGATTTAACCCCTCGGAATATGTAATTGCAAAGTATTTACTGGACAAGTATAAGATTGGGGCAGGGTTGTTAAAAACGTCCGAAGGGGGCATAATGGTAAATCACATAGGCGAGTATTTTCATGGCAAAAGAGTTGCAGAAAATGAGCCTGGTTGGGAAGGGTTTAAGTACATTAACCCTGACACCAAGTATTGTTCAAAAACGGGGGCAATGTTGAAATGAAAGTTAATCTGATTATTGTGGACGATTTTTACAACAACCCTGATGAGGTGAGAAGTTTTGCGTTATCGCAAGAATTTTCTGTTAGAGGAAATTATCCAGGGTTTCGGACAAAATCTTTTTTAAACGATAGTGTTAAAAGTGTTATCAGTTCTCTAGTGTCACAAGCTGGTGGCGAGGTGACTGATTGGTTACTTGACTCGAACGGTGATGGGTATACAGGTGCATTTCAACTCTGCACGGCAAATGACAGAACTTGGATACATTCAGATTACCATAATATGTGGGCGGGTGTTTGTTATCTAACTCCAGATGCCCCTGTTAGTGGAGGTACTGCCTTGTATATGCATAAGGCATCTCGAGAAAGATTTTCAATTGACAAAGTGGACCATGGTGAAGATGCAAGAGATTACACAAAATGGGAAGTTGTTGATAGAGTGGGAAACATTTACAACAGGCTGATACTGTATCCGGGTAGTCTATTCCATGCTTCTGTCGATTATTTTGGCAATAATCTGCATAACGGAAGACTATTTCAAACTTTCTTCTTCAACACACAGTATTGAGCACAGTTTGGACGGTTTACCGTACCTGCTAAACCGGTTAACCGCCCTTTACTCCGCCGGCAAGGCGGGCTATAATAAACTCAGTTAGAAAACGACACATGGAAACCTGGGCCATCTTCACTGGTACCGACCTCGCTCTCGCTGTGATTGGCCTCGTTGGCTTCGTTTCGGTTGCCATCGTAATGGCAACTGCGAGCGGCAACGTGGCGAAGCGGGAAATCACCCTTCGCAAAAATGCAACCGTACAGTCTGATGCCTCTGATTCTTGAGATCGGAGGCTTTCTGTTGGGAATTGCCGCCCTGGCGATTCCTCTCCTCATTATCCTACTTTAAGGGTAAAACAACTCACGTTCATTTGTTATTTGCAAATAGCAAACGGAAGTAGGCTTTTCGCCGAAGGAACGCACTCTGTGAACACTATGGAGTGACGCCATGCAACCTGGACTCATCTTGTGGATTCAAGCCCAACGAAAAATCGCTGAGCGAATCCGAAAACAGTTCAAGTTCAACGTTCCAACTGGCATCGTTTGAACTTTCAGGGAGGGAAACCTCCCTTTTCTTGTATGCGAACATTTTAACGGTAAAGAAGCACCTCGAGGGTAAAATCAACTATTGATGAAGCCTTCCCTCCATGTACGTTCTTCAGAATTGGACATTTACCCCTGGAGATGAAGGGGAAGGCACAATCGAGGTTCCCGGTGTTTACACGATTGAGCAATTCGCTCACATCACGAACCTGACAAGAAATATCCCTCTGTTTGATCCAGAAGCGCATGAGGCAACAGCTGTATTAACCAGTAACGGACTGGCATCCACTCTCACTATCGCTCAGAACACTTCTTTCTGCCAGCCAACCGACGAGCTGCAGATCGTGATGTACAATCCCTACTACGGTGGGGGAGGCGGTCCGACTTCAGATGTGGCGGTTACAAACTGGCCTGTTTCCCAGAACATCAACGGAATTGTTGAGATTAGTAACGGGGTCGGAGACCCCATCCCCGTGGCCGGGACAGTCTCTGTTAGCAACTTTCCCGCCACCCAACCTGTTTCCGGTTCAGTCTCTGTTAGCAACTTCCCCGCTACCCAGGCAGTAACGGGAACTTTCTGGCAAGCCACACAACCAGTCAGCGGAACCGTTGAAGTTACCAACGACGTTGGCAATCCCCTTCCAATCAGCGGCACAGTTACCGCCAACCAAGGAACTTCTCCTTGGGTTGTTTCAGGGAACGTTACGACGACTTCAACTGTTACGGCATTTCCGTACATGTCGACGGACGCTTTCGGACGCCTGCGCACTTCCGCCCCATACACGCTGTTTGACTCCAGCCATCGTTACGCAGACAACAATCTTTGGAGCACCGCGACTGTAACCGGCGGTTCTACATCTTTCAACGCCGCCCAAGGTTTGATCGACATGAGCGTAACCACGGCGGCGGGTGCCGAAGTGATTCGAGAAACCACGAAAGTTTTCGCATATCAACCCGGTAAGTCTCTGCTGGTGATGGACACATTCGTGTTCAACGCACCCAAGACCAATCTCCGCCAACGAGTTGGTTACTACGGTTCTGCCAATGGTTACTACCTTGAGCTAGGCGGTACGGCGAACAGCCTTTGTTTCGTCGAAAGAAGTTCCGTCACCGGTTCCTTAGTCGAAACGAAAATCAGCCAAGCCGGAGGTGTATACGGACCGAGCGACACTGGCTGGAACGTTGACCCGTTGAACGGAACAGGTCCTTCAGGGTTGACCCTGGATCCAACAAAGGCGCAGATTCTATTCCTCGACATGGAATGGCTGGGTGTCGGAACAGTTCGCCTCGGTTTCGTGATTGACGGAACATTCATCCTGTGCCACCAATTCCAACACGCGAACTTGATCACTTCCACCTATATTACCTCGGCTTCTTTGCCGATGCGTTACGAGATTGCTAACTTAGGGGTGACAGCGTCGGCGAGTACGCTGAAACAAATTTGCACGACGGTAATCTCAGAAGGTGGTTACGAACTGCGAGGATCTCAGCAGAGTGTCGGAACGTCGATTACAGCGCCAAAAGCTTTAACCGTGGCAGGAACTTTCTACCCGGTTGTGTCCCTTCGACTGAAAACTTCTCGACTGGACGCAATCGCAATTCTCACTGCGATCTCGATTCTAGGGAGCGGAAATAACGAGGTTTACAGCTGGCGCGTAGTTGCAACCGGAACAGTTGCAGGCGGGACTTGGGTGAGTGCCGGAGCTAGTTCTTCCGTGGAATACAATCTAACAGGTACGGGAATCACGGGTGGCAGAGTTCTTGCCTCGGGTTACACATCCGCCTCAAACCAGGGCTCACCTTCAATTGACATTCTGAAAGAAGCTCTGTTTGCCTTCCAGCTTGAGCGCGACGGTTTGACGGGAACTCCGTACACGCTATCGGTTGCGGTTGCCGGAGCAAACGCCAGCCAGCTTGTTTACGCCAGCATGGACTGGGAAGAAATCAGCCGCTAATTCCTTGGAAAAGATTCGAGTTATCGCTCAAGATGTCCTTCTGAGTGACATCGACCCTAAAAATCTAACCAACGATTGTTACATCGTTGTCCGTAGAGACGGTGTCACCGATGTGATCAAAGCTCGACGAATGGTCGATATCTTCGATCATTATTACGATCTCGGCATCCTGCTCAAGTCGATTGATTTCAGCGGTGGAAGAAGGAACCCGCGATTGCAAGACCCGGAAATGTAGTTTACTTTCGGCGGCAGAGGGTAAAATAAGGGAAAGTATTGCCTCTTCCCATGGCGTTCGATCGAAATCCGAAGTTCGGGGCGGACCAGTCGTTCTCCGAAAGCGCGAAACGTGTAACTGATCTCCTGTGGGAGACAACGGGGGGAAACTTCTCGGAATTCCCACGTTCTTACCTGCAGAATCTGCGGCACGATTTCGCAGATGGTCGTATCTCGATGCTCGAGTTGATCGACCGTATCGATCTTGGCCCTGAAGCAACCTACGACGAATACTGCGAGGTTGTTGATGCTTTGCTGAGTGTGGATCCTTCCCAGTGGCCTGATCCGGACTCGGTTCTACAGGTTCAAGCAGACAAGCTTGAGTTTCAGATTGAGCCCGAGCCCGTAGAATTCAACGAGTTTGAGTTTGCTGAGGGCGATTTAAGCGCCAAGATGGAAACTTTCTTGAAGAAAGTTATCGCAAGCGTGTACCTGGATGGCGTAACCGACGTTACCGATAGCGAAGGTAATCCCCCGAACGAAGCCAACAACTATCTGATGGCGGACGACGGCAAATCCTTCAGCGGTATCTTCTACGACGCCGCACCGGGCGAGAAGGCGAAGCAGTTCTCCTTCACAATCTCCGAAAAGAAAGACGGCAACTGGCAGATTTCCTATTGAGGTTCCTATGAGCGATACGTCGTCAAAATACGATGAAACGCACCCCTGTGAAGGCTCTTCGGAGTTGAATGGCAAGGATGCGTCGTATCGCACTGCGAAGATGATCAGCGATTCTCGGCCAGTTTTGAAGAGAAGGGTAAGAGGCGCTCTTGTTCCAATGCGGTATCAAGATGAATCACCTCTCGCGTAGTTTTCAAAAACATATCGGTCAAAGAGGATGCCACTTCTATGACTCAGAAGCCTGCAATTTTCTGACTTGGGAAGAAGTTTTCAAGTTTCTTCGTTCTCTGCCTCAAAAGGACACCGAGGACGTATTCGCTGAGAAGTTGACGGAAACACTGGCAAATTACGACCCGAACCGAGAATACCTGGCCGTTCATCAGCACGGGGATTCAGTTTCGGTGGAGCTTTACGCCCATTCTCGACAAGTGTACAGGAAATAAAATGAAACTCGAAGATAATTACATAAAATCCAAGTTTCGCTGCCCGCTTTGTGGCCTCGTGATCGGATGCAACGAAGAAAGTGGTTCTTTAATTTGCGACCTGAAGGAGTTGGCAGAGCATGTCAAAGAGTGTCGGAAAAGGGTAAAACCTGATCATGACCCTGAACACAGCCACCGATCATAAACAAGTGAGGAACCCTAACATGAACGAAGAATTTACGGTCTACTCCAACAAATCGGTAAAATACCTGAACGACGCCACAATCGTTGCCCGTCTTTCGCATTGGAATGTACGGGGTCCGAACTTCTATGAGGCCCACCTTCTTTTCGAGAGAATCTATAACGATCTCGGAGAACTGATGGACGGCCTTGTTGAAACCCTTCGCGCATGCGGGTTTGACCCGGATTTCAGTCTGTTTACAGGTCCAGGAATCTCGATGGAGTTTTTCGATGCGCAGTCTCTGGTGGAGCTTAATCTTGATTACATCATGGCTCTTAATAGCGCCGTTGGTATTTTTTACAAGTTCTGCGAAGAAAACAGTCAAGACCCCCGACTCGTTGGAATCGGTAGTCACATGCAGGCGATGGCAGAATCAATTCTGAGCGATTTGTATCTACTCCAAGCTTTCGCAGGTCACTGAGTTTACCCGCCAGCTCGGCACCTATACTGAGCTCAGTGCGACTTAACTCGAAATGTTCCTGGTTGAAAACGTGTCCGGAAAATTCTGGACCGGGTGCGCCTGGGGGGAGAGGGGAAAAGTGTTCTGCACCATCGGACGAGCAGTTCGTTCCCTTCACGAAAACGGCGAGGATTTGGAGTCCAAATGGCTAACGATTACCGAGGTCCCAAGTGATTCCGCCGCGTTCGTTCCCTCCAGGGATCTTGCAAATGTATGAGGTTGATTCCGATGGAACTAAACTTCTACTACAAGAGCTTCCAACTTCGTCGAGAAATCGAGAAAGGATGCACACAATGCGAAACGACATTCTCATTGTGAACCCTACGAAAACAATCATCATTTCAGAGAACAATGCCTGGGTTTGACACAGATCCCGACTCATTCACGATCACCCTTGAAGAAGATGACGAAGGTAACCTCGTTTTTCCGTTTCCTGACGAGCTCCTTGATGCCCTCGGCTGGGGTGAAGGAGACACTCTCGAAATTTATGCCGTTCACAAGCAAATCGTCTTCCGAAAGGTTGAGGACGGAGCTCGACCTGCTACTTCAATCGAAGTATCGGATTGACGATCTGTGATTACCGGTTCTGGAAACAGACATTTGACCACCGTTCGCCTTGACAGTCGAAACTGCTCGGCAGAGGTGTGGTGGTGCGAAGGAAAACAAGAGTGGCACTGGTGTCTTGTTTGGGAAGATGGAGGACCATGGGGAACTCACATGCACAACGGAATCGCACCTACAAAGATGAAAGCTCGCGCAGATATCGTGAAAACCATGATATGGATCGAGGATAAGTGGCCAACGCTTGAATACTTCCAGGGAGCCTAATGCTTCACCTAGTACGCACACTTGCCGACAGTCCCATTTGGCTCGGACTTTGCGGATTTGGTGTAATTGTTGTTCCAATGCTCGGACTGCAGTATATTTACGAGCAAGAGCGACGAAAGGGCGGTTAACCGCCTGAAAAAGCCGGTTTGCCCCCTTTACTCGAGCCTTAAAACGGGTTATAGTTAAAGGGTGGTTGGGTGCTCCGTCGGCTTTACGGCTGGCGGGTCACCGGTCCGGGGATTCTCTTGTGTGGACCCGGACACAACCACCGGGTTACCGCCCTCTCTGGGCGGTTTCCACCCCTTTACTTCTGGCGCAAAAGGCGCTATAGTTAAAGGGTGGTTGAGGAAAGCCTCGCCCCGAACCTTGAAAATTCGATAGACTGGAACGTGGGGTGCCTTGGCGGTGCTCGGAGAGAAAAACCTCCAGAAGGAACTCTTCAGTGACGGGTTCGATTCCCGTTCATTCCATTCCAGTCTTATTTGCCCTCCTGGCGGAATTGGTAGACGCCCTGGTTTTAGGTACCAGTGTCCTTGTGGCGTGGGAGTTCGAGTCTCCCGGAGGGCATAGGGCGGTTTCCCGTACCCCCGGTACGGTTTCCACCCCTTTACTTCTGGCGCAAAAGGCGCTATAGTTAAAGGGTGGTTGAGGAAAGCCTCGCCCCGAACCTTGAAAAGTGAAAAACCCACCTCCTTGCGTGACCGGGTCGGCGCCGCCGACGCCTCAGTCACTGGGACGGTTTCCCGCCCTCTCTGGGCGGTTTCCACCCCTTTACTTCTGGCGCAAAAGGCGCTATGATAAAAGGGTGGTTGAAAGAGGTTCTTCTCCAAGGTCACACGAAACTTGAAAACTCAATAGAAATTACCAAAAAACCTTTGGTGCCTGGATATGCGGTCCAGGGTAAATCGCACGGCATGAACTGAGCCAAAGGTATTTTAAGTTAGAAAGGTTCCATACGACTGGGATTAAATGCGGCCCCGCTTCGGCGTTGTCTAGTCCAGCCTTTCAAGTTTAATGGTCCTATCGACTAGCGGTTAGGTCACAACCCTTTCAAGGTTGTAGCACGGGTTCGAATCCCGTTGGGACTATTAGAGTGAAACGTGTGGTATCAGACCCACCGCTACTTCAGTAGCGTAGTTTAAGAGCTAAAACGCACTCGAAACGAGAGGTGGGTAATGACTTCGGTCGGACGGTCACTTCATCAGTTCTGGCAAATCGCGGGGACTAGGGACGCCCGCCTCTTGGTAATCAGTGAACAGCTGGTTAATGACGGACGCATCGCCCCAGCCAAGAGTCCACGGGTCGTTAGCTCAGCGGTAGAGCACTCGGCTTTTAACCGATTGGCCCTGAGTTCGAATCTCAGACGACCCATAGAGGTTACAAACCTCGTCTTGACCCTATAGTGAAGTGGTGATCACGCTACCTTGTCACGGTGGTATCACGGGTTCAAATCCCGTTAGGGTCGTTGGGTTGCTGCCCGATATGAGAAACACTCCTGTATTTCTAGGATACGGCAGGGTGAAAACTCGGAATTACCTCTGCCCCGTCTCTTGGGGATGCGAATTGAGGAAAGGTAAAGGGAAGAGACAGCAACCCATATTGGAATCGTAGCTCAGTGGTAGAGCACTCGGCTGATAACCGAGCGGTCACAAGTTCAAGTCTTGTCGGTTCCATTGCCCAGTAGGGCACGGAGAATCACTTCCTTCGTTATGAAACTTCGGTTGGTTAGTGATAGGGACAAGTCCGAAAACTTGTTTGGTGGTTAGGTTGCTAGCGGCCTACCCGCCATAAGGGGACTTAGCTCAGCTTGGTAGAGCACACGGTTGAAGCCCGTGGTGTCGATGGTTCAAATCCATCAGTTCCCATTGCCCTTCGGGGCACAACCGCAGGCCGCTACCTCTGGGGTCTTTAACGTTGTAAAAATCAGGAGTAAGTGCGTCCAGCTGGCAACGGTTACTTCTACCAGGGGCTTCATCGTGGAGTAGAGCAGTCCGGTAGCTCGCCAGGCTCATAACCTGGAGGTCGCAGGTTCGAATCCTGCCTCCGCCATTGCCGTAAGGCAAACTTGAGCATAAGCCGAGTCCTAAGGGTAGGAAGTTCAGGTGGACCAGCATTTGATTTGTTGACTTAACCAATCGTCAGATGAATGCTGCGGAAACCTAGGTGAGATGGTAACTCACTGAAAGAACGGTGATAGTTCGATTCCATCACTCGGTACGCTTTTATTGAAACGGGAATGAGATGCGCCCTAAAGACACTCCCACAATGGCCTGTAGTTCAGCGGTAGAACGCTTGACTGTTAATCAAGTTGTCGCAGGTTCGATCCCTGCCGGGCCAGTTCCCTCGTCCATGCGATGCCTACTAGACGAGGGGGAAGTAGGCTTGTGCCCAGATGCCATTTGGCAGTTTGCGTAGTCTGGGAGCGAGAAAAATGCCAAACGGTCTGTAAGAGTCATAGTTCAGGCTCCCAAATAGGTTATGAATGGGTGAACTCCCATTCCATGCTCAAGCGTTAACGACACTCACGACTTGATGCGGGAAAAAGAAGAAGTGTCCCAGGTCTAGTAACGTACCTGGGTGAACGAAACGGACAAACACGCCGCAAAAAAAGGGAGGTAGCGGCACCCTGCCGAGGTAAGGAAAGCAAAAGGAGCATGGGCACCGGCGTACACCGGCACGTGTCATCGACGTCTCGGGTACTTGCTAGCAGTCTCTAACTGTGGCCGGGGATACCGCACCTGCCTCGTTCCCGCTCTGCGTGGTCCGGAAATGTCCGGGCGTAGCATCGGGCTGCGGTTTGCCTCACCGTCCCGCGTTCTTCGGATCGCCCAAGGGAAAACGAAGCACCCTCCGTTCTAGACACCGGAGTCGTATGGAATACGTCGTTAAGTTCCCGACACGGCCACTCATACAGTCGTTAATGTGTGGTGCTTTCTTGAGGGCTGTCTTGCCGTTGGTGCTGCTGGATGAAACACTCTTACCGGCCAATATGCGAGCCCTGCTGGAAGCCACGAGCCCCCACCTCTGTGCGTTCTTGAAGCGTTTCACGTGTTAAATGGGGCCATCACGGGACGTAGCTCAGCTTGGTAGAGCGCCTGCTTTGGGAGCAGGATGCCGCAGGTTCGAATCCTGCCGCCCCGATTGCCTTCGGGCAACAAGGAGTTTTGCTGCCTTGACCAAAAAGTGCGACTCCAGTACGGAGAGTATGCCGTGCGCCAAACTCCTGAGGCATAAGGGAGGCTAATGACCTGATACGAATGGTCCCCGCTGGCATTCTCATGGGTTACAGAATGCTACACCGCCCAGCTGGTAACTGGGCAAACGACGGTGATTGAAGGTGTTGAACTGACAATCTACTCTGCAGAGACCGTCAAATCCCCCGCAAGGGGATTTCGGGAAAGTGTCCGAGTGGTTAAAGGAGGAGGTCTGTAAAATCTCTGGCTCTGCCTACACTGGTTCAAATCCAGTCTTTCCCACTTCGCCGTCATAGCACAGTGGTAGTGCGCCATCTTGGTAAGATGGAGGTCCTGAGTTCAAGCCTCAGTGATGGCTTTGGTACTCGTCTGGCGGATAGCCAGGAAGGAGGCCAAAGAGGGTGCAACAAGGAATGTTGCATTAAATGAAGAGTCCCCTAAGTCACAACGTAGACGCACTGTTAAGGTGATCGTAGGTGAACACTCTCGCCCTGCTTGGGGAATTAGCTCAGCTGGTAGAGCGCCTGCTTTGCAAGCAGGATGTCAGGAGTTCGAGTCTCCTATTCTCCATCGTTCCTTCGGGAACGTTCGCGGATGTAGCTCAGCGGTAGAGCATCTCCTTGCCAAGGAGAAAGTCGAGGGTTCAAATCCCTTCATCCGCTCCTTGGAGAGGTGGTCGAGTGGTTGATGGCTCTAGTCTTGAAAACTAGCGAGGTGAAAGCCTCCGTGGGTTCGAATCCCACCCTCTCCGCTGTGGTCGTAGCATAATGGTTAATGCGCCAGATTGTGGATCTGGTTCATGTGAGTTCAAATCTCATCGACCACCCCGTTTCGGTAGCCAAGTGGTAAGGCGAAGGTCTGCAAAACCTTCATACGTCGGTTCGATTCCGACCCGAAACTTTGGCCTCGTGCCAAGTAATCTGGAGTAGCCAAGTGGTAAGGCAGCGGGTTTTGGTCCCGCCATTCCTGGGTTCGAGTCCTAGCTCCAGAACCAAGTCCGTGTGGCGCAATTGGCAGACGCGCTACTTTGAGGTGGTAGTTGTTGGAGGTTCGAGTCCTCTCACGGACATTGCCCTCACGGGCAACTTTACCGAAATAGTGTAGTGGTAACACGACAGTCTCCAAAACTGTTATCCAAGGTTCAAGTCCTTGTTTCGGTGCCATGCTCTCTTAGCTCAGCGGATTAGAGCGTCTGACTACGGATCAGAAGGTCGTAGGTTCAAATCCTACAGAGAGCGTTTGCCCTCGTAGCTCAGTGGCTAGAGCATCCGCCTTCTAAGCGGTTAGTCGCAGGTTCAAATCCTGCCGAGGGTGCCTTGCCCTTGTGGTGAAATGGTAAACACAGCTGATTCAAAATCAGCCGCCGAAAGGTTTGTCGGTTCAAGTCCGACTGGGGGCATTTCCCGAAAGGGAATTTGAGAGATTAGCTCAGTGGTAGAGCGCAGGATTCATACCCCTGTTGTCGGTGGTTCAAATCCACCATCTCTTACTTTGCCTTCTTAGCTCAACGGACTAGAGCATCTGACTTCGGATCAGAGGGTTGTGGGTTCGAATCCTACAGGAGGCGTTGCTCGCGAGAGCAAATTTGGAAGGGTGGCCGAGTGGTTTAAGGCAGCAGTTTGCTAAACTGCCGAGTCGGGAAACCGGCTCCGAGGGTTCAAATCCCTCCCCTTCCGCCAGGGCGATTAACTCAGCGGTAGAGTACTTCCTTGACACGGAAGAAGTCACTGGTTCAAGTCCAGTATCGCCCATTGTCCTTCGGGGCAAAGTCCTCTCACAAGACTAGAAACTGGGGCGCTCTGTGCGACACAGGCGTTCGAATCGCCTTACCTCCACTTTACGGGGGTAAACTGGTTATCGACCGTGCAGGGTGAAGTGAGAATAAATCTCAACAACATCGTTTCATTCCGCAGGACTGCTGTTGCCGTTTGAGCAACGCACTCTGAGCGCACGGGGAGGTTTACGCCTCCCTTTTTTCCGTTATAATAGCGGCGTTGCTTTTAACACCGATTTATGAGGTCGGCCCCACGATATACTGCGGGGAGCAACTCGGGAATGCAGTCATTCCTTAAACTTCTGGAGCCACCCACAAGTGCCGTTGAAACACGGACCCACACTTTGCGAGGTGGATGTTGATTTCTATTTATTTTCGTGCTTGTTTTCTCTAAACTCAAGAACCTTCTGGGAGCTGCTGTCGTAGTTAGCACAACTCTGGTTGCCCCGTCGCCCTCTCTTGCTGCAAGTTGCAGTGGAGCCAGCTACTACGGTCACATGGATGGCTATGCGTGGCAAACTATGGCCAATGGTCAACCAATGAACCCAAACGCAATGATTACGGCTCATAGGAACCTTAGGTTTGGAACACGGCTTCGTGTTACCAACCAGAGCAACGGAAAGTCTGTAATCGTAACTGTAACCGACAGAGGCCCATTTATCGCTGGTCGTGAACTTGATTTGTCCTACGGAGCGTTCTCTAAGATCGCTTCCCCAGGTCAAGGAGTTGCCAGGGTATGTTATTCCCAGGTGTAAACAAGTTTAGGGTATAAACCCGTGGGAGCATGTGAGTTTTGTGGTGATTCTCACCGCTGCTCCCCTAAAAATCACCCACAACTTATTATGGACAACTTTGTTGTTTATGCTTATTGCCGCAAGGACGGCACATTCTACTACATTGGTAAAGGCCGCCCTCGTCGCCCCTACGGAAAGCGTAAAGAAGGTATAAAGCCACCAAGAGATAGAGACAGAATCTTAATACTCCACTCTAGACTGTCTGAACAAACAGCATTTGACTTTGAAGAAAAACTTATTCTATTTTACGGTCGGAAGGACCTTGGCACAGGGCTCCTTCGGAACATGACTAATGGAGGTGAAGGGGTCTCGGGATGGATCCCCGACGGAGAATGGAGAAAGAAAAAGAGTGAAAGTATGTCAGGAGAAGGCAACCCGATGTTTGGTATGAAGCTGGCAGGGTCTTCCAATCACATGCACGGTAAAAAACTTTCCGAAAACCATGTTAGGAAGATCTCCGAAAACAGGCGAGGTAAATGCACGGGTGAGAAAAATCATTTCTTCGATGTTCACCTAACAGGCGAACTCAACCCTATGTACGGTAAGGAACGACCAGACCTTGCCGCCCGGAATAAAGAAGGTTGCCCCTCAACAGGAACTAAGTGGTACAATAATGGGGAAGTGGATAAAAGATTCCAGCCCGACTCTGTGCCCGAAGGTTTTACGCCTGGACGCTTAAAAGTGGCCCAAGGGCACAAGAGGCCCGACTTATCCGAGAGAAATAGAAAAAGAGGTTTACCAAAACAGTAATCACCTATACTTAATTTGTTCGCCCCGTTAGCTCAGCTGGATAGAGCAACTGATTTGTAATCAGTAGGCCATCCGTTCAAGTCGGATACGGGGCTCCTCGCGGAATTAGTTCAGCGGTAGAACGCTCGCCTTCCAAGCAAGATGTCACCGGTTCGATCCCGGTATTCCGCTTTCCCCGATCACTCTAATCGGGGGTTTTGTACAAAACACTCTAACTATATAGAGCATGATCAAATCTTTTATTGTTGCCGGTGCTGTTGTTACGACGCCGCTGGTAGCATCTGCAGCTGATCTTAATATCGCCGCAGTCAATCAATACTCTTCCGAGCAAGTGACGAGCATTGCTCAATTCTCAGACGTCAAGCCTACCGACTGGGCGTACGGTGCTCTGCAAAAACTCGTAGAAAACTACGGTTGCGTTGCAGGTTACCCGAACGGAACTTACGGTGGCGGTCAAGCGATGACCCGTTACGAAGCTGCCGCCCTGCTGAATGCCTGCCTGGATCGCGTAACTGAAGTCACGGACGAACTCAATCGTCTTGCCCGTGAGTTCGCCGCTGAACTGGCCGTGATTCGCGGTCGCGTGAGTAAGTTGGAAGCCAAGGTTGGTCAACTGGAAGCAACTCAGTTCTCAACCACCACCAAACTTCGCGGTGAAGCAAGTTTCATTCTGGGTGGAGTTGATGGCGCCAAGACTCCCGGTGTTGGCAAAAACGCTCCCGGCACGAACGTTGGGGAAACCGCCTTCAACTACGACCTTCGCCTGAACTTCGACACGTCGTTCACCGGCAAAGATCTGCTGCGCACTCGCCTGCGTTCCGGTAACTTCTCGGCTCAACCTTTCGGGTCAAGCTCCTCGCTGTTCAAGCTGGACAAGGCTGAAAGCACCGCCGACACTGTCAAACTGGATCGCCTGTACTACCAGTTCCCCGCCTTCACGAAGGGTCTAACCCTGACCGCTGGCCCCCTGGTTCGTAACACGGAGATGGCCTGGATTCCTTCCGCATACAAGTCGGAAATCCTTGACTTCTTCCAGCTTGCTGGTGCGCCTGGTGTTTACAACAAGGCAACCGGTGCAGGTTTCGGCGCCCAGTGGAGGCAGCCCGGCAAGAAAGGTTTCGTGGCTGGTCTGAACTACGTTGCCCAGAATGGAAGCGATACCACCAAGGGTGAGTTCAACGAGTCCGGCGCCCTGAACACGATGGCTCAAGTTGGCTACCGTGCTTCTAATTACGGTGTTGCGTTCGGTTACCGCTACGGTACGGAAGGAACTCGGGTTCGCACTTTCAACGCTCTGAACGGTGGTTCTGGCGTTCTTGCTCCCGGTCAAACTTCCAACGGCTACGCAATCAGCGCCTACTGGCAACCTTCCAAGTCTGGAATCGTGCCCTCTGTGAGCGCTGGCTACGGCTGGAACACTGTGAGCCTGACCGCTCAAAACAAGACCACTCCTGCAGGTGCAACCAACGCTGAATCGTGGTACGCTGGCCTTCAGTGGAGTGACGTCTTCGCGAAGGGCAACGGTGCTGGTTTCGCTATCGGCCAACCTGGAAATGCCGCAAGTCTTTCCAAGGATGCTCTGATGTGGGAAGCCTTCTACAAGTACCGTGTGAGCGACAACATCTCGATCACTCCCGCTGTCTTCTACGTAACCAACAACCAAGCGTTCACCGGCGCTTCGTCTAACTTTGGCGGCGTAATTCAAACGAAGTTCACCTTCTGAGCTAATCGTTAAATCCCCTTCCGTGTGACGACTTGCCGCCGTAAGCGGCTCCTTCCGCCGGTAGTCTAAATGGCAATGACACCCCGACAAGGGAGTTGGATAGCGGGTTCGATTCCCGCACGGCGGATTGGGGAAAGTAAGGTCCAAACTTGCAAGTACCCCGGAGTTCGGCTTCACTCCGTCAACAAAAGGGCCGCCAGCTCCTATAGCTCAGCGGTAGAGCGCCCTCCTTACAAGTGGGATGTCGTCAGTTCAAATCTGGCTGGGAGTATGTTTTTTCTGTAAAATGAAAAAAGCAAAGCTCAGAAAAATTATTCAGAAACCCTTGCGGTTTCATCACCAGGACATTCACGAAGAAATCGAAGGTTTGACTGATCTGTTGATGCAAATCGGAAATCGATTGATCTTGATTGAAAATATGCTAAAAGAGATCAAAGATAACGAAAAGGGCGGTTAACCGTACCTGGGAGGGCGGTTTACCCCCTTTACCCCTGGGCCAAAAAGCGCTATGCTTATAGCATGGATAACTTGCGAAACAACCTGATCAACTGGCTGAACGACTATGGGCTGGCTCGCCTGGCGGACCTAGACATCCGCGTTTCTACGGACGACCGTTTCCCTGGTTTGTTCAACCTGAAGTACGGAGTAATTGGTACCGACAAGGGTAACCCGATCGTACGTGCTTGCCGTGGTGCCGTCGTAGAGCGAGTGGATAACGACGGTGATCATTCGCCGTACTTTCGCCTGGTTGCTTACGCTTTCGACCGGTTCTTCAACCTGGGCGAAGCTGAAGCTGATGAGATTGACTGGTCCTCTGCGAACGTTTACGAGAAGTATGATGGCTCGTTGATCAAACTGTTCTGGAACGGTGCGCAGTGGGTTGTTTCTACCTCCGGTTCTGTCGGCGGTGCTAGCAGCGTTGGTGATTCCGGTAAGTCGTTTGAAGAGCTGTTCTGGGATACCTTCCGGTACATGCGCTATAACGCTTTCGACCTGAACCCGAATTACTGCTATGTGTTTGAGTTGTGCGCTGCCGAGAACCGGATCGTTGTGAAGTACGACGAGCCGATGTTACGGCTGCTGGCAGTGCGGGATCGTGCGAACGATTTCGTAGAGTTGCCGCTGGGTGATTTCTCCCACGTATTCTGGGTGGCTGAGTCCTTCAATTTCGGTGCTGACAACATCGTTGACGCAGTCAACGCTCGCGGTGCCGACCACGAAGGCTTCATCGTTTGCGACGCGAACGGTAACCGAATCAAGGTCAAGTCCGACGTTTACGTTCAGTTGCATCGCGTTCGCGGTAACGGGGATCCTGACTTCTCCGAGCTGTACCTGAACGACGATCTGGACGAGTTCCTGCTGCACTTCCCCGACTATTCCGCAGAGTTCAACGCTTTGCGCGATCGTATCGGCGATATCGGGTTCATGGTTGAGGGTTTCGTGCGACTGTACGAAGGTTACTCCCAGAAGGAATTTGCGGGCATTGTCCTCGAAAACCACCCGAATGTTTCCGGTGCAATGTTCGGCATTCGTGCCGGCAAGTACGCGAACTTCATGGAATTCGTGGGGCAAATGAAGCCCAAGCAGCTGGACGCCTTGCTGGGCCTGTGACTTTAACACAGCCCAGCTGCGACCCTCGAACCCTGATTGAATCCTGACGATGAAACCCTACCTACACGGGAGACTCCACGCTAAAAAGTACGGAGGACTTCCCGATGACTACGCTGACATCGATGACTTTATCGACAGCAGCAAAGCAACCTTTCCGGACTTTCGCCACCGGGCGATTCTGCATTCCGCGTTCGGTTGCTTCCTCGTGGAGCAAATGTTCGGCCGAGTCCGAACCAACTCCGCAGGGATAACTTACTCACCGAGGGACATTGCCGAGGACCACATCATACAGGACCTCGGTTTTATTCCCACGGTGGAAAAATACCTGGAGAACATGACTCCACAACCGTGGATGTCTGGAACATCCAAAGGCAACAAACAATCCCGCTTTATTCCACTGAAGATCGACTAATGAAAACGGAAAACACGATGAATGAGCTGATTGAGCAGTTTGAGGGGTTTCAACTGGAGTTTCAAACCCGTGCTCGCGCAGAAATTTCCAAGATGTTTGAGAAGTTCTGGGAACTGAACCCCGGGATTAACGCAGTTGTTTGGACGCAGTACGCACCTTATTTCAACGATGGATCGCCCTGCACATTCTCAGTGAATGACTGCGCCTTCACCAACGCGATCGAACCTGAAGACCTGGATGACATCCGCTGGGAAGACTATGACGGTGAGAAAGAAGACATTTGGGCGTGTTCGCATTGGGGCCTCAAGTATCTAAATGACAATGGAGTTAACCCCGAGGGTGTCAACGAGAAGAGTATGGAGGCACTTTCCAAGATGCTGTGCAATTCCGCCTTTGAGGGTCCCATGCTGGCAATGTTTGGAGAAGACAACCGGGTAATCGCCACGCGGGATGGTTTCCAGGTTGAAGATTACAGCGGCAACCACGACTGAGCGCCATGGGGGGGCGGTTAACCGTACCTGGGAGGGCGGTTTGCCCCCCTTTCGAAAACGGGGGAAGTGAGCTATACTAAAGGTATGGAAATGAAGAAAATGAACCTGTACATCATCCACGACGTCCTGTACGATTACACGGCGGGCATGGTCGTGATCGCTGCTTCCTCGCTGGAGCGTTGTCGTGAGCTGTTCGAGGAGGAGTTCGGCTCGCATATGAAAGAGTACGACGATGCCGTCAAAAATAACTCCTACTCGGTCTACCAAGTTGTAGACGAGGAGGAAGGTGTTAAGGATTACGTTTACGGTGGTTCTTGAATAATGAACCGTAACTACTGTCTGATCGGCGATATTCACTCGCAGTATCGCCCTCTGTGGGAGGCCCTCGCCTATTGTCAAAACAACGCTCTGATCCCTGTGATTCTGGGCGATGTGTTTGATTCGCGCTGCGACTTCAGCGATTCCGCTGGTGTGTACCAGCTGCTGAAGCAAGCTCAGAAAGAACTGGGTGCGATTGTTCTGCGTTCCAACCACCAGGACAAGCTGGAGCGATACATTCGCGGAAATAACGTTCACGTTTCGCCTGAGTTGGCTCGCACGATTGAGGATTTCGCGGCGGCTGAGATTCCGCTGTCGGAAGTGGGCCAGTGGCTGGAAACGATGCCTTACGGCTTCTGTTTTCGCGATGATTCAAACCAGGAGTACAGATGCTCACACGCATACTTCCCTTCCTGGCTCGAAGTGCCTGATTACCCGCTGTTTCACATGGTATTTGACGTGCCGAAGAAGGCGAAGAGCCTGATGATGTACGGACCGAACAGTAAAGAAGGAAAAGGTCGTGTATTCTGGTGGGAGCACGCCAGCGAGCGGCCCTGGGTGCGCGTCGCCGGACACTACCACGTGGTTTGTTCAACCGAGAATTCTTTGGTGCTCGATGCCGGTTGCGGTGGGGTCAAGCGGTCGTGGTTTTGCGAAGAGTCGCCTGCCCTGGTCCTCTGGGACTGCCATCGGAAGGAACTCGTTGAAATTCGAGCTTGATTACAATTCCACTTGTTGTTTATGACTCCCCACAAAATGAAAACAAAAGTCGAAATCAGCTACTGCTGGAAGCTTCTCTCTAAAGAGGGGCATCTGCTAGACCCCCAAACCAGTTGGGGTGAATATGTCTTCAACACGTATGGTTATCCGACTCGCGAAGAAGCGTTTGCAGACTATCAACACCACAGATTGTTAGGACAAACACTTGTTCTTATCGAAACCTATACCACAGTTGCTGACTGGGACAACAATGACTGACTTTCCTTCCTACGAACTGGTGCAACGCTTAATGCACGAATCCGGTTTTCCTGTCGCAGATCCAAACGATGAAATGGTCTTTCCTGAGGCCAAGTTTATGAAACTAGCAAGCCGCCTCATTCAGTACGGTGCCGACCAGGAGCTGGAGGCGTGTTGTGAGTGGTTACAAGATCCTGATCTGAATGTTGACACTTACAAACTCCGCAACGCCCGCCGCCCCAAGCCGCCGAGCCTGAAGGAGAAGGCGCTAGAGGCATTAGGACCGGAACCATTGCCGAAGACTGGCCCCAGAGGAGACATAATCCTTAACGCAGGAACCATTGAACGCCACCGTCTCGTCCGCAAAGCCCTGGAGGCCCTGCCAAATGACTGACGCCATCGATTCACTGACATCCGACCTGAAAGAGTTCTACGCAAAAGCGTACGAAGCCGGAGCGAGAGACTTTGAAGAGTTGGTTCACCGCCACGCGACTTACTTGGCGGACTCTCTGCACAGTAAAGCTCAGCAAGCAGCCATCCTCGCTTTTCGCGACGGTATGAGGGAAGTTTTCGAAAGCCGCTGGATCGAGGCTCAAAAACAAGCCCTTACTAAAACCTAAAATTACAAAACAATGACTGCACAAAAACGTCAACAAATTACCGAGACTCGTCAACTCGACATCGACTATTGTTCCATCCAAACAGCTATTGCAAATTTGACGGAAGCGATGGAACAAGGTTTCACGCAAGTGGAACTGGAAGCCGAGCGAGGATATTACGACTGCGTTACCGCAATCTTCAATGTAACCAAGCAAAGAGAGGAAAATGACGAGGAGTTTAACGCTCGTCTCAATAGAGAAGAGTTCATTCGAAACAGTCGTCGCCAGGAGTACGAACGCCTGAAGAAAGAGTTCGGGGACGCCTGAGGGGCGGTTACCCGCCCACGCCAGGGCGGTTTACCCCCTTTACTTCCGTGCCAAAACCAGCTATAGTTATAACATGAAGATCACCACCAAGGTTCGCCGTACCCACCTCGGTCCCCGATACGACATTTACGTTGACGGTGTTTACAGCGCCACTGCTTACACTGCTCGTGAGATTGAGCCGATCATTCAAACCCTGGAGCTCAAGTACCTGTGAACCACACCGAACACTCTTATTTCATCGAGGAATTCGAAAATATGCGCGGAATTGAACTTCAGACGCTCGTTGCGAGTCGTCTTGAAGACATGGCTGATCAGGTTGAGTTCCTCTATAAACAAGGAAACCATGCTGATGCGGAACTGCTTCGCAACGAAGGTCTTTTCATGGCGGACGCTTGCGACGCTGGCCTTTCTTTTCTGTTCATAAACGACCTGAATCTCTCAAAATGAAACCGTTTCTGTTTTGCCTCAGCTCTGTGATCTTCGGCCAAGTTGTCCTGGCACAGAGCATTCCCGTGCAAAAATTCGGCAGCTGCCCAATCCGAACGTTTGCGTCCGGTGGTGCCTGCGTTCCTGAAGGTAACACCCAAGTTTTCTACAATGGCGGAGAAACCTGCCCCATCGGCTGGACTCGCTCGCGCGACTACTGCGTGCGCTGAGGGCGGTTTCCCGTACCTGGGAGGGCGGCTTACCCGCTTTACTTCCGTCCCAAAACCCGCTATAATACTTACAGTTCAAACAACTTCCGAAAACAAAATGCCTGCTTTTGCTGTCACCAACAACCTCGACTGGACCGTGTCTCACCGTCCCCTGTTCTTCACCGGGAACGACGGTCAGCCCATCAAGTGGGACGAGAAGGTTGCCGTCGTCCGCGATGACAACGGTAAGTGCCTTGGTTCCGTGTCTCCCAATTACGAGACGGTTCAAAACAGCGACCTTCTGAAACTGATCAACCCCATGGTTGAAGAAGGTCTGCTTTCCGTTGAGAACATGGGTTACCTGAACAACGGTGCTCGGGTCTTCGCCCAAGCCCAAGTTAACCAAGAGTTCAAAGTCATAGGCGAGAACTACAAGGCTTACATCACCCTTCTGAACGGCCACGTTGGTAACGCCAGCGTTGCAATCGGCCCTTCGGCCACTCGCGTCATCTGCGGTAACACCTTCGCAATGGCCTACTCTGACCTGAGCGAGAAGTACCGCCACCAGGCTGGTGTGAACGAGCGTGTGCTTGAATCCACCGCTGTGGTTGACTACGTCAACGGTGCGATGAAAAAATACGCCGAGTACGTGGATAAGCTGGCCGTTACGCCTTGCTCCCAGGCGCAGTTCCGTAACGCTCTGGAGGCGATCTACCAGAAAGATGTTGACACCATGCGTGACTCCTTTGTGACCCAACTGAACGGTCTGTTCTACACGGGTCGCGGTAACGAAGGTCGCACCTTCTACGATGCGTTCAACGCTGTGACCGAATACGCTTCCAACTACTCGCGGAAGACCTCGGCTGGTCGCTTCAATTACGCCAACTTTGGCCAGGGTTCTCGCATCAACCAGCGTGCGATGCGGGTGCTGACCGAACTGGCTGCTGTGTGACCCTACTGGGGGGATAAATCTCCCCCCTTTGTTCCTCTATAACAAGACGATGAAATTTCAAATCGGTGACCTCGTCACCAAGCTCAACGGCAAAAAACCAGCAGAAGTAGTTTGGCGTGACGGACACTGTGGGGGTTACTACAAGTGCGTCTACCTCGAGTCCGGCCAAGCCTTTCACTACTACGGCACCGACCTGAAACCCTACGAACAAGAATCTGAAATGACTGACACCAAGACCCTGTACTCCTTTTCCGTCGACGGCAAGACCGCTTACGGCACTCACATCGGCACCAACAGTCAGAACAAGTACCTGATTGAGGAAAAAACCACCGGTTCCATCCACGTTCTGGACAAGGACCAACTGGAAGAAGTTGTGCCTTACACCTTCAGCGCCTCTATCAATGGCAAGGAAATCCATTACATCGGCACTCCCGATGTTCTGAAGAAAGGTGATATTCTGCTGCACACTGGTTCGGCCACGCCGCAAGTTGCAGTGGTGACAGGCGTTGACACCAAGAACAAAGGTGCTCGCTCCAAGTTCAAGGGTGCCAAGATCGTTACGGAGGCAATCTGAAAATATGTCTCCTAAAATTTCTATTGGTACGGAAAGGGCAATTGCATTGTATGATACTGAGTGGTGGAAAGAAAAGTCTTATCGTGAAATTGCTGAATTTCAACTTTTCACTGCCGAACTCTGTTGCCCCTTTGATGTATTTCACGAAGCAGTTGAGAAGTCACTGGGTCGTCCTGTATTCACTCATGAATTTGGACTAAACTATGGGGGAATTTGTAAAGAGTTTCTGGGTGAGAAAGAATCTCCCACGATGAATGAGATTCTGAGTCCGATTCCCCAAGAAAAACTTATTGTCGTTACTAACTGATTATCAAATGACTAAAGTAGTATATAATGCCTGCTACGGTGGGTTCAGTCTGTCCCGTGAAGCATGTGAGCGTTACTGGGAACTTCAAGGCAGAGAAGTTTGGATTGAAAATGGTGACTTTATGGGTATCTTCACCGTTTGGTTGGTTCCACCCGAAGAGCGTATTACACTTGTAGAAGCAAAAAATTGGTCTTCTATGTCTCTTACTGAACGTCATGCTTACAATAAAAAGCATTCCGAACAAACTTGGTATGACCATAATGTTGACCGACACGACCCCATTCTTGTTCAAGTTGTAGAAGAACTTGGTGAGGAAGCAGACGGTGATCATGCTAAACTTGCTATTGCCGAAGTCTCTGGACCCTATCGTATTGATGAGTATGATGGGTATGAGAGTGTTCAACAACCTGGTGGTTACGACTGGATTACTCCCTGAACTTTATTTGAGGTAAATTATGAAACGACAAAACGGATTTATTGACCCCGCCATTGCCCTTGTTGCTGTCGGTATTGTGGTAGTTGGTGGTCTCCTCTTTGTTGGTGGTCCACTGTACAATGTGTGGCAACAATCTCTTGCCGGTAAGGCAGAACTACAGAAGGCAGAATACACTCGCCAGGTAGCAGTTCTGGAAGCACAAGCAAAGAAAGATTCTGCACAACAACTTGCTGATGCCGAAATCATCCGTGCTTCTGGTGTTGCTAAAGCAAACCAAATCATCGGTGATAGTCTGAAAGACAATCGCGAGTACCTCCAGTATCTGTACATCACTGGACTGGAAGAAGGTTCCAACAAAGGTAACGTAACCATCTACGTTCCCACTGAGGGTGGAATGCCTGTTCCTACTCTGCAAATGAACAAGTGACCCAACTGCGTCCACATCACTTTCTACCGCAATGCAAATTACCTTTTACGGCTACGCTCCGCGCGAACGATCCATCACCGTGGATCAAGACGACATCGCAACTCTCCGCAAAATCATGCGCCAAGAGTTCCTCGATCACATCGAGTACGGTCCTTTCGCCAGTCCTTACCCAAGCGAAACCACCAAGGCTATTTTGGCGTTCTGCGCTCGTCACGGTGTGGACGGTTCTTACACGTCCGATCGGCTAGCTTTCTTCAAAGCACTGCTCGGAGGCGTCAATGACTAATCAACACCCAATCATCCCACCGCCCGAGCTGGTGGAGCAGTGGGTGGGCGGCGCCTACCTATCAGATGTGCACCACAACGAAGAAGATTTGGCGTACGAACAGTACATCGCTGCACGTGCCGCCCAATGGGGCGCCGACCAGGAGCTTGAGGCGTGCTGTGAGTGGACGAAAGAGACTCTTGAATTGCCAGGCTCTGCCAATCAACTCCGCAACGCCCGCCGCCCCAAGCCACCGAGTTTGAAGGAGCAGGCGCTTGGCATCCTTGATGAGGCTCACTACGATGTTTTAGAAGATGATCAAATAGCAACTATCCGCCGCGCCCTGAAGGCCCTCGATGACTGATTATTCTTCTGGGAGATAAATCATGGCCTTGCAAATCACAAACCTTCGGGTGAACTTTTGCACCTCGGAGTCACCTAAACCGTGGCCCAATGTCCCCTACATGGTAGTCAACTGCGTTTTCAAATGCAGTCGTTCAAACGATCCCGGCGAAGACTTCGTCTGGTGTCAAGCAAAGGGCGGATCCGAAGAGTATAAACAGGTCCTAACTATCGACGACCCTGAGCGTTACGATGCCTGGATTTGCGACGATCTGGGCTGGAGTCTTTCCAGCAAGTACGATGGTTACGGCAGAGCGTGGACCCAAGAAGATCCCACTTGGCGGTATATTGAAAAGTTCGATTGTTTCTGGTTTCGTGAGTGGGTTGCCGATTGCACCGTGACTCGTGCCATTGTTTCTGAGCTGGCATACTACAAGCAACACGGAAAGCTGCCCTCAGTTTACCGCTCTGTCGAGGACGGTATAATACTCTCGCATCTTCGCGCACTTCATTCGTACTGGGACTGATGAGTGAACCTCTTTATCGAGTCAGAATGCGAGACGGATCCGAATACGAGAATTTAACCCACGACGAAACTCTCCCTCTAATTTCTGGAGAAAACTCGGGGGAATGGCTCATGGTTACTCCAATGGAATACGCGAAAAATTGCGACCCTGAAAACGCTCAACGGAGAAAAGCATGGAGGATGTGAACGATCCGGATTGTTGTCGTCGAAGTTTCGCAGCCTCGATCAAAGACACGGCGAAGCGACTTCTCGAGGATCCGACGATTGCCCCTCGCGCCGTGGCGAAAGAGCGGATGGCAATCTGTGAAAGCTGCGACCGTTACCGCAGCGACAGTCAAACCTGTGAGGTTTGCGGTTGTTTCATGCCGCTGAAGACTGCGTCAGCCAATATGCGGTGCCCCATTGACAAGTGGGAGGAGTGGAAGCGTGGAAATTGAGCGTCTGCTATTTCAGGTTACACCCCACCTTGTAGAAGATTTCGTCACCGCCGACAATCAAGTCTGGCTCCCTTGGCTTCAACGTCAACGTGGCTTCTTGCGCAAGACCCACTCAGTCAACCCTGGGGGAATGGTCGAGACGTTAATCTTCTGGAAGGATTCTCAATCTCGCAAGAAAGCTGAAAGATCGCCAGAACTTGCAACGATCGAGCTCATGTTCCGAAACCGCATCGGCTCAATTTACCGGCTCGTGAGTTCCAGCTAAACTGTTTTCGGAGTGCAACACAGGTTTTGCTCAGTTAGCTATCTGGTGAAAGCACCCGACTCATAATCGGATACAGGCGAGTTCGATCCTCGCACTGAGCACCTTGTCCCCTTGGCGTAATTGGTAGGCGCGGCGCACTTAAAATGCGCTGACAGTAGTCGTGCCGGTTCAAGTCCGGCAGGGGACACCTTGGAGAGAGTCCGGTTCGGTCGAGGACTCCGTTTCGAGAGCGGTCGGGGGATAAAACCCTTCGCAGGTTCGAGTCCTGTTCTCTCCGTTAGTTACGAACTTCCTCGTAACTACCCAATTTACAATCTTAGTAACAACATACTATGGCTATCGAAAATCGTGACGACGTGGTGAACGTTCTCGTTTCCCGCGTTTGTGAAAACGCTCCCCTGCGCGAGCTGATTCGTGTTTACAGCGAAGCTGTCCAAGCTGCTGTAAGCCAAATGGACGACGACGGACTTCTTCGTGCGATCGTTCAAGCTGGTTACCCTGACATCCTTGAGGCCTTCGGCCTGACGCTCCCTGAGGCCACCGAGGAGCCCGCTGCGGAGCCTGCCGCTGTGTGAGGGACGGTGGGCCTAGCCACCGGTTGAGGCCCGCTGCAGGCTGTTTTCGACGGGTAGGGTTTCCCCTACCTTCTTAGGGCGGTTTCCCGGCTTTACGGGGACCGCCTTTTGAGCTATGCTTGAAGCATGAATAAACCGACCTACACCGCCATTTTCTATCACCATTCTCTCGAGCCAATTGTGCAAAACATCTCCAAGGAGTGTGAGTTCGTAGAACTTTGCGAAATGTTCCCTACCGACTGGGCTCATTTGATGGACTTGCGCACTGGTGAGATTGTTTCCTCCTGGAGCAACGCAGACGTATCATGGAAAAACAACTAGAATGAAGATACCCAACTGGCTACACAACTCAGGAAAGCCTAAGCAGACCAAGGGTCTGTGCAAGGGCCAAGTACGTGCCCGCAAACAGGCGCTTCGCGCCCTGAAGAAACAACTTCTCCTGGTGAAATGACCCAAGAAAATCAACTCAACTTTTTCAGCAGTGTGAACATGGATGGTAAAGTGTGCGAGAGGTGCGGTAAGGGGACGTATGAAATCGCAGACTTAAACGACGAAATTCAGAGTGAACGTCACTGCACCATGTGCGGGCATTTTACGAAGGTGTGGAAGGACGGGTGGACGGTTAACCGTACCTAACAGGGCGGTTTGCCCCCCTTTCCAAAACAGCCAAACCACGCTATAGTTATATCATGAACAAAGTCCTCTGCCACCTCGGCGATCCCCGTCAGTCCAAGCCCGAAACTCTGCAAGAGTATGGTAAGCTTCGCGAGCGTATGATTCAGCGTCCCTGGGAGTCGCTTCACGAGCACGAATTCATTCGCCTTGTGACCGAGAAAGGTTGCCCTTTTTACGGCGGTCTCCTGAACGGTCGCGATCTGATGGAACTTCAGTTTGAAAAGCTCTGCTGGCGCACTCAAACCATTGTCGGCCTTGACTTTGACGTTTGCGAAGTTTCCGGTAACGACATGGTTCAGTGGTTTGACTACTTCGACATGAAGCCCTGGCTCGGTTACTTCACCTTTTCCAACGACGGTCGTTTCCGCAACCAGTCTTATCGCCTGCTGTGGCGTGTTGAAACTGACCTGAATCTGTCATACGACGAGTGTGCTCGCGCCCTGAAAGCTATGCGTGCTCAGTCTGGCAACCTTGCTGACAAGCATGCAGCGAATCCCACTCGCATGTGGCAAGGAACCAACTGCGGGTTCTTTCACTACGCTCACGACGCGAAGCGCCTCAACCTGAAGGAGCTTGCTTACAACGCTCAGATGCCCACTGTTTTGTCTTTTGCTTAAGAATATGAAACTCTACCGATACAAGAAAGACGGGCACCTTTATACTCTTTGTGAGCAGTTGAGACCATTCTATAATCTTATAGCAGTTCCTTATTTTCCAAATCAGGGAGTTCTTGTTAAAAGTAAGAGGAGTGTTTCTATGAATGACTTTACTGTGGTTGCTGAACGATGACTGAACGAAAAGTCAGAGTCGAAGCACTCAGCGCCAAGGCGAAGAATCGCCTAGCAAACTCAATGGATGGCAACCCGCTGTGCATTGTCGAACAGGACACTGGCGGGGAACTCTTCCTTGCCGCCGAAAACCGCAAATACTTCTTCTGGGTGTCTACTCGGACCGGCAGCAACCGTTTCGGAAACTTGCAGGACAAACACTGGAAAATTGCAGAGGATGAAGAATGACTGAACCTCATAAAGACCCTAAGTTAATTAAAGAGTTGCGTGAAATAACTGGTGCCGGGATAATGGATTGCAAGAAGGCATTATACTCAACAAATGGAGATATTAAGAAAGCGATTGCTTATATTAATGAACACCTAAGTTCGTATCATACTATTTAAAGACTTATGACTAATTACAAAACCGAACAAGCAAAAAAGTTCTTTATGCCTATATGGATAAGGAAAAAGATTTGTCTCAACCCAAACTTCTTATTCATACAATCAAAGAAATCATCAATCAATACTCATCTTCTCTTCCACCAGACCCCAATATGGACGAGTTTTATGCTAGAATGTATGGAGGAGATAGTGTGATTTATGTGGATGAACTTTTGACTCTTATTAATGAACTTGAGGCACTATGACTATTGCAGAATTGATTGAAAAACTGAAAGAGTATCCACAAGATTTGAGAGTGGTTGTTCGTGGTTATGAGATGGGAGTAAATGATGTTAGTCATTTTGAAGAACTTGAAATCTTACTGGACTACTATGATGCTTGGTATTATGGAAAACACGAAGAGGCACGTTTGTGGAGGACCGAAAATACAACTCACGAAAAAGTTCCAGCACTTAAACTTTGTGGAGAGTGAAGAATGACTGACGAACAAATCCTTGAACTTGCTGAAACCTATGGGATTGGTGTTAATAAATACAAAATCTGTATTTGTTGGAAAGACGAACTCTTGAAGTT
>Ga0208465_1000065_pt1 | contig 35972 bp, 25 predicted proteins | sample LakMenEpi31Aug10_FD_150749 | JGI IMG/M metagenome (GOLD analysis project Ga0208465, IMG submission 150749) | Freshwater microbial communities from Lake Mendota, WI - 31AUG2010 deep hole epilimnion (SPAdes) | ecosystem: Environmental > Aquatic > Freshwater > Lake > Epilimnion/Euphotic zone ...
CCCTGAGAGCCGGCTTTCAATACGCCTACGCCAACCGCTCTTTGAATTTCAATAAACTGATCTTCCCCGAGCAAATCGATCGGGTGACCGGTATCGGCCCCCGGCCAACGGGTTCCGAAATTCCCTTTGGCACCAAAACCGTCACGATCCATGATTTCTCGACAGGGTTGATGCTTTTTTCCGAAAAATTCTATATCGGAGGGGCCGTACACCACCTCACCGAGCCCAACCAAGCCTTCTTCACCGATGCTGCCGTTGCATGGCCGATGCGTATTTCAGCCCATGCTGGCGCCAATATCCCCCTGACCCAAGCCTATTCAGAGGGCGATAACTGGACTCTTTCGCCCAATATTATCTATATCAAACAGGCAACGGCCCAACAAATCAACATCGGAACCTACCTGAGCAAAGGAGCGGTATCCGGCGGTGTTTGGTACCGTCTCAACGATGCCGTGATTCTAACGGCCGGCTTTCAGCGTGGCAAAATGCGCCTGGGCTATGGCTACGATATCACCACCTCCCCCTTGAGCAATGCAAGGCCCGGTGGCTCCCACGAAGTCTCTCTTAGCTTTATTTTTGAGAAATACGAGCCCATGGAACGCCGTCGCTATTCCAAAGTCAACTGCCCGAAATTTTAAACTATTCCTACCTGCTACAAGTTTCTGCCTTTCTACCACTCTCTACGATGAATCTACGAACCCTCCTAAATCTCAGCGGAATTTCTGCCCTGGCCCTTCTGCTTAACAGTTGCGGGCTGATGGACCAGCGCTCCTCCACCACCACCTGGAAATACGGTAACGCGGATGGCTTGGCTTTCAAAAGCATCGATCACAACGGAACGCCCCCTCCCGGGATGGTCTTTGTACCCGGTGGCTCCTTTGTGATGGGTGCAACCCAAGAGGCCATCGCCCTGGATCCGGATAATACGGCCAAATACGCAGCGGTTTCCAGTTTTTATATGGACGAAATCGAGGTGCCGAATGTTTCTTATTGCGAATACATCCACTGGATGGGCAAAGTCTTTGCTCAATCCAATCCCGCCACCTACCGTTCTTGCCTTCCAGACACCAATGTTTGGCGCAACGGCCTCTCTTTCAACGAACCGCATGTCAACGATTACCTCCGCCACCCCGCTTTCAAATACTACCCAGTTGTAGGTGTTAGCTGGGTTCAGGCCAATCAATACTGCGAATGGAGAACCGATCGGGTCAATGAACAACGCCTAATCGATGCCGGATACATCCGTCACACGGCCCAAACCGGTGAACAGCATTTCTCAACCAAAGGATATCTCGCCGGTTTTTACCGCCCCGAACTACGCAAAGGCAAATCCAAAACCAGCATCAACGGTGACCTGGTTTATCCGGTCATCGAAGACGGGTTCTTCACGGCCTCTTACCGTTTGCCATCGGAGGCCGAATGGGAATACGCAGCCCAAGGCTTGATTGGCCGCTCCGAAGCAGGCATGGTCACCGAGCGCCGCATTTACCCTTGGAACGAGCGCGGTATCCGCAACGGCCCCGGTAAGCGTCAGGGTAATTTCTACGGTAATTTCAAACACAACGCCTCCTCACCCGCCGAAGTGGGTTCCTACGATGTGACTCGTGGTGGACCAACCGCCCCTGGTAAGTATTTCCGCCCCAACGATTTTGGTCTTTACCACATGGCCGGTAATGTGAACGAATGGGTGATGGACCTTTACCGCCCCACTTCCAACCTGGAATCCGAGGAGGTTTCGCCTTTCTTGGGTGGTGGTTATACCCGTCCGGCCTACGATGCCGAAGGCAACTTGGCCAAGGACAGCGCCGGTCGAGTGGCCTACGTTGCGGACGAACGCCGCTATTCCGAAAACCTTTTGGCCTCCTATTTGGACTCTGTGACAGTCACCACCAACCCCAACGGTCAGGTCAACAACCGCAACCGGGTATACAAGGGTGGTAGTTATCGCGATATGGCTTTTTGGGTGACACCAGGTGCCCGTCGCTTTATGAGCGAAAGCCGCGCCAAGGACGATGTTGGATTCCGTTGCGCCATGATTGGTTTGGGACGCCCCAACGGTCAGCGCTAACAGTTCAACATTCCCAAGAGCGTTTGGGACATTAATCAACGATTAACAAACGGGCCGCCTTGGGTGGCCCGTTTTTTTTGTGTGCTATGAGCACATAGGATCCCGACTCCAATCCCTGTTCCGATGAGGTTCCCTTGGTGTCCAGAAGCAACCAGCCTTGATCGCCCTGAAGCTCTGCCTGCCAAACCCTCCGGCCCCAGGCATCGTAAACAATGAAACAATGATCCACGCCTTCATCGATGGCCACTTCAAACGACTGCCCCCTGCGCACCGGATGGGGGCGTATCCGCAAATCGGAGCCACTCCCTGGGGACTTTAATTCCGCCACCGAAGCGGCCAAAGAGCGATTGCGCCAATGCACCAATCCGCCCTTGAAGAAGCCCAGCAACAAATCCGGGTACAGATCTCCGTCCAAATCCGCCGAGGCTGGCACGATAAAATTGCCGTGAGGCAGGGAATCCGATACCCCACCGTTGCTGTTATAACAAAACAAATTATTTTGGGTAAGTGGCGCGGAAAGGTTCAGCCACAACGAAGGGTAGCCAAACACTTTGCCGGATTCAGAACCCACCAAAAGATCGGGCTGACCATCCCGGTTAAAATCGGCAACCCGCGGTGCTGCGAACCCCGAAACCGACTCAGCCACACGAATTCCGCCGAGGCTATCGCTGAATTTAGTCCATACAGGAACCGTCAAAGTCCCTTGATTCACAAAGCAAGCCACTTGACCGTTTCGCATTCCCACCAAAAGCTCTTCCCTGCCATCGCCGTTCAAATCACCCAATTCGGGCGATAATTCCGTGCCGGACCGAAGACCTTGATAATCAGAACTTAGTAGCTGAAAAACGGGCATGGATCCAGGGGGCGATGGGAGGTTTCGGTAACAAATCAACGTGCTGTCGCCATGCCCGATCAAGAGATCTTTGCGTCCATCGCCGTCCAAATCGCCGGCAGCCGGTCGGGGATTCCAGATAGGCAAGGTGTCCAATCGAAGAAACAAGGAATCCGCTAATTCAAACAAGGGCTGCGTACTTGATCCGTTGTTAAGGTACAGGGCCAAGCAAGGCTTAAGGGCTGAATTTTGGTAAGCCACCAGCAAGTCCACCAGGTTATCTCCGTTGAGATCGGCCAGGACTGGCGCTGCCTTGAGGTGATGATGCACCATGTCTTCGAGCATGAACGAGCGGCTCCTCAAGCGGAAGGAATCCACCGAACCCGGTGCCGAACCACCCAGGTTTTTGTAATGCCAAACATGTTTTTGAAGATTGGAACCGAAGAACTCGTTGGGAGCCACCACCAGATCCTGTACCGGATCACCCACCAAACCCGATGCAGGTAAACGATAGGCTGCAGGAAATTTGGCCATGCTCACGGTGGTATCCCAAAAGGAGGGGTTGGTGGTCTGCGAAACCATGCGTGCCAATCGGCGCGTTCCCCCGTTCTGCATATAGGTCAGGAAGGTCCCTTCAACATCGCCCAGTAACAAATCGGGCAGGCTGTCCCGGTTGGGGTTCACCAGGTTGATCGTCGATCCAAGGTGCATGGGGCGGCCGATCAGGGAACCAGGATAGCTGGTCAGGGGCAAGCCAGGGAGGGTCAGGGGTTGATCAGGGCGCGTCAAGGGCAGGGGGAGGGGAGCCGGCAATTGGCAGAGGCTGTCCAGGCCCAAAATCACTTGCGTATTGAACTGATTTTCAACAAATCGACCCCAGCACAGGGATTCTTGGACAAAATCCAGGGAATCCGAATGACCAAAACGCTCCCTCGAATAATTGCGAAAGAAATTGACTTTGCCGATTTCAAAAAAATCAAAGGCCAACAAGTCCAAATCCCCGTCCCCGTCCAGGTCGGCCAAACCGGGGCGATCAATGCTGTTCACATAAATGCCCGAGCGGAATCCAAACTGCATCATCGCCTGCAAGGAGGCCACCCGCAGGCTAAAACGAGGGGACTGGCCTGTTCCGTTATTGCGGTAAACGGTCACGCCCCCGTTGTTGGAGGTGAACAAGTCCTTGTGACCGTCCCCATCAAAATCTCCGCACTCAACCCAAGAATCCAATCGAGGAAACAAAGGCAAAAAGCGGGGAGCCGGCGTCCATGAATAGGAAGGGCCTGCCCCGGACCTTTGGTAGACCATCAGACTTTGGTCTACCCTCTCAAAAACGAGACGCTCTTCGATCCCATCTCCGTCCAAGTCAAGCGAATGAAACTGAGGACATGCCATCCCACCGACCCAAGGGTGAGCCAATAGACGTCCGGCAACGCGAACAGCAGGCCCCAAGGGTTCGGGCCTGAATTGGATGGGCGGAACGCCTTGAGACCACCCAAGACCGGGGGAGGTGGCGAACAGCGCAAACCCGGCGACGAGGACCTTTAGGGCCATGCACTTGCAAAAATCAAAGGAAGAACGATTCATAACGGAGACCTTGTGGCGAATTTAGACCTCAAATTGAAGGAATGATTGAAATGCCCTCTCTGCAAGAGGCTGGCTTGGACAACGGCAGGCTCGAAGTGGTTTACAAACGCTTGGTCCAAAACGGGCTGAAGATTTGCACCGATAGCCGAAAACTACAGGCCGGGGATTGTTTTGTGGCCCTGCGAGGCGAACGATTTGATGGACACGGCTTTGTGGGCAAGGCTCTGGAAGGTGGGGCGGCCGTTGTTTTGGCCGAAGAAGTGCCTGCGTCGGTGGATACGGCCCTTCGAGATCGGGTTCTCTTGGTCCGGGACAGCTTGGCGGCCCTTCAATGCCTGGCCAGGCACCATCGCCGCTCCGTTCCCGGACTCCAAGTCATAGGGGTTGCAGGTTCCAACGGCAAAACCACCTGCAAAGAACTTATTTATGCAGTGTTATCCAAACATTATGTTTGCCATGCAACACCCGGCAATTACAACAATCATTTGGGGGTTGCTCTCAGCTTGTTGGGCATCCGGGAGGGTACGCGCTGGGCTGTGATTGAAATCGGAACGAATCATCCCGGTGAAGTGGAGATGCTTTGCCACTTGGCAGAACCGGATTTGGGTGTTGTTACCAGCATTGGCAAAGAACACCTGGAAGGATTGGGGAGCTTGGAAGCCATCCTCCACGAAGAAACCGCTTTGTACCGTTGGTTAAACGAGCGGGGCGGACAGGCATTTGCAAACAGAGATAATGATATGATAATGAGAGGAATAAAGGAATTACGCCCTCCCATTACCTACGGTGTTCATTCGGAATCGGATTGTGTTGGAAAACTGGATAGAACCTTCCCTTACCTCCAATTTCGATGGGATTTCAATGCCAAAGCGTTGATCGATGCCCCCTTGTTGGAAAGTAAAATTTACGGGGATTACAATTTCCCCCATGTCCTGGCGGCGGCGGCCATCGGCCGCTACCTATCGGTTCCCTATGACAAAATTTCGGAGGCCTTAACAACCTGGGAACCCCGCAACAACCGATCGCAATGGCTGGCCCACCGGGGCCACGGGGTGGTGTTGGATGCCTACAACGCCAATCCGGACAGCATGCAAGCGGCCTTGGGGCATTTTGGTCGGATGGAGCACCCGCACAAAGCGGTGCTGTTGGGTGAAATGCTGGAGCTGGGCCAACATAGCGAATACGAACATCGCTTCTTGCTCGAAAATTTGCTGCGGTATCCTTGGAAGGTCTGCTGCTTGGTGGGGGCGTCTTTTTGGAGTTTGCGTGCCGAATTCCCGACTTTTCATTTTTTTGAGAGGCCGGAGGATTTGCATGGGTATTTGGAGACCTCTCGTTGGCCTGCTTCGGCGGTTTTGGTCAAAGGCTCGAGGGGTAACGCCATGGAACAATACCTCGATAGTTTGCCCTGGGCTGCAGAGGGTCCTGACCAGGCGGGGGAATCCTCGGTACCCAGCGGGGGCTAAATTTCGTTTAGTCCGGACCCAACATGGACTAAATTCGGTTTCGACGTCGGGCCAAGACCATCACCGATAGGCGAGCCCCACGTCGGATGAGCAGGTTTCCGCATTGTTCCAGCGTTGCTCCGCTGGTCATGACATCGTCCACCAGGAGGAGGTGCAGGCCGTTCAAGTCCCGTTGGTCGGTCCGGTACGGGCCACCGTCCACGGTTCTGGCCTGGACAAAGTCCCTTTTGGCTTGTTCATTGCGTTGATTCCTGCCCAAACGGGCCAGATTGCGGCCCCCTTCGAGCCGCTGGAGGAGGTGCGGGTAGACCGGGAGCGACGCATGGGCGGCCATGCCCTCGGCCAGGAGGTGGGCCTGGTTGTAACCCCGGCTCCAGGTGCGGTGGATGGTTGTGGGGACGGGGACCAGGCCATCGGGCAACGGCGCCATTCGCTCCCGGTGCCGGGCCATGGCCCGGCCCAGGGCGGGGCCCAGGGTTCGCCTGCCCCCAAACTTGAGGGCTTTGTACAGGGCCTCCGCCCTGCTACCCGCCTCCGCCCACCACAACGCATGGACCGAAACCACCGGCATGCGCCAAGCCAGCTCTTGCTCCAGACCAAGGGCATCGACCCGGTCCATCACCCTCAATTCGATACTGCATCCCAAGCAGTAGGCATGCCCCCTTTCAGGAGGCTCGCCGCCACAACCCGGACAAGGTTGCGCCGACAACCCCAAAACAAAGTCCGCCAGGCGGCGTTGAGGGTAAAAGGCCCCAAGCATGCCCCAAAACTGCTGAGTCTACGGGCCTTTAGCGTATTTTTGGCATCCTTTGCGAAACAAAACATCCAAATTCCCAACCCAAATTCCCAAAACTCAGACCATGCTCATCAAATCGTCTTCTTTCCGGACCATCCCATCCTTGAGGGGTGCTTGGATTGCCCTTGTGGCCTTGACCGCCTTCGCGTCAACCGCCCTTGCCCAGGATGCCCAAACCGTCGATGCCCCCGTTCTTTTTGAGATTCGCGGTGGTGGCTTGCCCGATGAACCCATTCGAACCGATGAATTTGTAACCCTCTTCAACAAGAATAATTTCAAAAAAACAGCGGCAACCCGCGCCGAATGGGAGGAGTACCTGGATCTCTACGTCAAATTCAAACTCAAAGTCCGGGAAGCCATCCGCTTGGGCATGGATACCACCCTCAAATTCAAAGAAGAGTTATCGGGCTACCGCAACCAATTGGCTCAGCCCTACTTGCGCGACAAGGAAACGGATCAATTTTTGTTACAACAAGCCTTTGATCGCTCCCAAATCGAAATACGTGCGGCCCATATCATGGTGCGCGTTGAAGAATCCGCTTCGCCCGCCGATAGTCTCATCGCCTATAACAAAGCCCTCGCCTTGCGTCAAGAAATTGTGGATGGCAAAGACTTTGCCGATTTGGCGAAAGCCAAATCCGACGACCCCTCGGCTTCCGAAAACGGAGGCGACTTGGGCTTTTTCTCGGCCTTTCGCATGATTTATCCCTTTGAAGAAGCGGCTTACAACACCCCCAAAGGCTCACTCTCCCCGGTGTTCCGCACCCAATACGGTTACCACTTTCTCAAAGTCATCGACCGCCGTGCAGCTCGCGGCGAAATCCGGGTCGCCCACCTGCTGGTCAAAAGCCCCGAAACCGACAACGACACCCTGCGTCAACAAGCCCGCGCCAAGGTTGATACCCTGTACGCACGCCTCCTTTCCGGTGAATCCTTCGAAGAACTGGTCAAACAATTCAGCGAAGACCCCAGCACCTCGGACAAAGGAGGGGTACTCCCCTTCTTTGGAACAGGCCGCATGATCCCTGATTTTGAAGAAGCCGCCTTTGGCATGGCCCGCGATGGGGATCTCTCCCAACCGGTCCAAACCCCCTACGGTTGGCATATCCTCAAGCGCATCGAATACCGCCCCGTACCAGACTTCGAAAAATCCAAAGGAGACCTGGAACTCAAAATCGCCCGCGATACCAGGGCCAACCAAAAAACAGCCAACCTCATCACCAAACTCAAAAGCGAATACGGCTATTCCGAAAACAGCCCTGCGATTGAAGCCGTTTGGGCCTCGGTGGTTGATAGCCTATACAGACGCCAAGAATGGAAAGCCCCCACCCAGTGGATGATGAAGGCCCAACCCGGTCGCTGGGATGCCCAGCGGATTTCCAGCGAGAAAACATCCCGCACCAAAAAACCAGCGGTGAACAAACCCACCGAAACCCTGACCGATACCATCGTGCACCGTTACGCCGACCGCACCTTGCGTCAATCCGAACTGGCCCTCTGGTTGGAGCAGGAACAAAAGAACCTCAACGGTGCCGACCCCTCCATCTATGTCCGCCAAGTTTACAATACCAAAACTGAACAAGCATTGTTGGCCTACGAAGACAGCCGTTTGGAAGCCAAATACCCCGCCTTCCGTGCCCTTATGAAAGAATACCGCGAAGGCATTTTACTCTTTGACTTAATGGACCAAAAAGTCTGGTCCAAAGCCATGAACGACTCCACCGGACTGGAAGACTTCTTCAAAAGCCGGGCCGACCAATACCAATGGAAAGACCGGAGTGATGCGACAATCTATACCTGCTTGGACGAAGCAACAGCCAAATCCGTTCGCAAAAAAGCCAAATCCGGAAAAATCAGCCCCGAAGAAATTGCCAAAAGCCTGAACAGCCAAAACCCGCTCAATGTGAAATTTGTCAGTGGCAAATTTGAAAGCGGTTCCCAACCCGTTTTGGATTCCTTGCCACGCAAAAAAGGCCTGCAAGGCCCCTTTGAACGGAATAAACAATGGGTGGTGGTCCAAACCCGCGAACTTCTACCGGCCGGCCCCAAAAAACTCGCCGAAGCCCGCGGACCCCTGACCTCTGATTACCAAAACGAATTGGAATCCCGCTGGCTGAACGAACTCCGTTCCACCTACAACGTCACCATTGACCGCAACATTTTTGAGACCCTCCTTCCCGCCCAACCCTAAGGGCCGTTTATTCGGACTCTGCCTGGCCGGTTTGCTTTTGCTGACCAGCCATCAAGGAGACGCTAGACCGCTTCCCGAAAAAACAAAGGAGACCCCTGCCGGTTCTTCAATCAACCTTGCGAACACAAGGTTAGGTTCTACGGTTTCTGACAGCCTTGGGACGCTGCCTGCGGCCTTGGTTTCCGAAGGGATTTTGGCCCAGGTTGGTGACAAGATCATCCTCCGTTCGGAACTTGAATCCGAGGTTCGTAACACCCTCAACCAAGAAAGTACCGCCCCAAATTCCGACGAATCCCAGGTTCGATGTATGGTGTTTGAACAAATGATTTTGGGCAAAATGCTTCAATTGCAGGCGGAGCTAGACTCGCTCGAAATATCTTCCGAAGAAATTGAGAATCAATTGGATCGACGAATTCGATACTTTGCGGGCATGCTCGGTGGTCAAGAAAAAATCGAAGAATTCTACGGCAAAACCATGCCCGAAATCCGAGAGGAATTCAAGCCCCAGATCAAAGACATGCTGCTCTCTCAGAAAATGAGAGATAAAATCACCTCCGACGAACAAATCACACCGGCCGAGGTCAAAGCGTATTTTGAAAAAATCCCTACCGACAGCCTTCCCTTGGTGCCGGCCGAGGTGGAATTGGGTCAATTGGTCATCAAGCCCAAACCCGGCCCCGAAAACAGATCCCTGGCCATCGAGAAAATCCAAGCATTGCGTGAACGTATCCTCAAGGGTGAATCCTTTGCCACCTTGGCCATCCTCTACTCGCAGGATCCGGGCAGCGCACGAGAAGGGGGGCAATTGGGCTTTTTTGGTCGGGGTGATATGGTCCCGGAATTTGAAGCCGTGGCTTTTCGCCTCAAACCCGGTGAAATATCGCCGGTGGTCAAATCTTCCTTTGGCTACCACATCATTCAGCTGATCGCCCGACGTGGCGAACGCATCAATTGCCGTCACCTGCTCATCAAACCTTCGATCGGTAGCTTGGAACAAACCCAAGCCCGCCAGCTCCTGGATTCCGTACGCAGTCTCTTGGTCAATGGCCAAATCAATTTTACGGATGCCGTCCGTAAATATTCGGACGACCCCGAAACCAAAGCCTTTGGAGGAATGTTGCCCCCTCCCCAAGGGGCAGGCATGCGTTGGCCGATTGACCAGCTCACCCCGGATTTGTACTTTGCCATCGAAAAGATGGTCGAAGGCTCCTACTCAGATGTTCAGCCTTACACCGCTGCAGGAGGTGAAACCGGTTATCGGTTGGTTCTCCTAAGCAAAAGAACCTCGCCTCACCGCACCAGCCTCGAATTGGATTACGAAAAAATTCAAGAAACCGCCCTCCAAATCAAGCGTTTGGATCGACTGAACCGTTGGATTGAACAAAAATCCCGGGAGATTTATGTTCGATTAACGGACATGGCCCCGGATTGTCCCACGGTCAAACGTTGGAATTTTGACGCTGAATAACCGCTTCCAGTAATCCCCGCCTCCGCTGTTGTTCGGCGAAAACGCTTAGATTTCGAATTGAATACCCTGGGCCAGCGGCAAACGGTCGGTGTAGTTGATGGTGTTGGTTTGACGGCGCATGTACGCTTTCCAACTATCTGAACCGGATTCACGCCCTCCGCCGGTTTCCTTTTCACCACCGAAGGCCCCACCAATCTCTGCACCCGATGTGCCGATGTTGATGTTGGCTATTCCACAATCGGAACCTGCAGCGGAGAGGAATTGTTCTGCCTCTAACAAATTACGTGTAAACATCGCCGAGGATAAACCCTGGGGCACAGAGTTTTGGATTTGAATCGCCGTTTTGATATCGCTGTAGGAATGGACATACAGAATGGGCGCAAAGGTTTCGTGCATGACAATCGGCGCATCGGCTGCTATTTCGATCACACAGGGCTTCACATAACAACCTGACTCAAAGCCAGTCCCACTAAAAACGCCACCTTCAACCAACATACGACCCCCTTGCTCCATGGCTTTCTCAATGGCATGGTTATAGGCCTGCACCGCCTGCAAATCAATCAAAGGACCCACATGGTGGGCCGGATCCAAGGGATCCCCTATCCGCAATTGACCGTAAGCGGCCACCAGGCTGCGGGTCATTTCGCTGTAAATGGATTCGTGCAATAGGAGGCGACGGGTTGTCGTGCAACGTTGCCCCGCGGTCCCTACCGCCCCAAAGACCGCACCGATGGTGGCCAATTTGAGGTCTGCATCCGCTGCCACAATGATGGCATTGTTACCACCCAATTCCAAAAGCGACCGACCGAGTCGTCCAGCAACCGCGGTAGCGACCGCCTTGCCCATGCGGGTTGAACCGGTCGCTGATACCAACGGAACGCGGTTGTCATGGCTCAACCATTCTCCAACCCTGGCATCCCCTACCACCAATCCGCTGAGTCCTTCGGGGGCCCCGAACGCTTCCATAACACGGGCCGTAATTTTCTGACAAGCCAAGGCGGTTAGCGGTGTTTTTTCGGATGGCTTCCAAACACAAGCATTCCCGCAGACCCAAGCAAGCATGGTATTCCAGCTCCAAACGGCAACCGGAAAATTAAAGGCCGAAATAACCCCGACAACCCCCAAGGGGTGCCACTGTTCGTACATACGATGCCCGGGGCGCTCGCTGTGCATGGTGAGGCCATAAAGCTGGCGGGACAGGCCCACCGCAAAATCACAGATATCAATAATTTCTTGAACTTCGCCCAGGCCTTCCTGTAGGCTTTTGCCCATCTCGTAGGATACCAATTGCCCCAAAGGCTCTTTGAGTCGGCGAAATTCTTCGCCCAACAAACGGACCAACTCACCGCGCCGGGGGGCAGGAACCGTTCTCCATTCCTCAAAAGCTGCAACAGCTGCGGCCATCACCTGCTCGTAATCGGCATGGGATGCTTGGGTTACCGAACCAATGAGGGCACCGTCCACCGGCGATCTGGATTCGAGCAAGGCGCCCCCTGCATTCAACACTTGGCGGCCCGTGGAGGCTCCCGATTCCAAACCCTGCAGTTGCAAGGCGCTTAACATATGATTCACAGAATGGTTCATGATTTTTGTCTTTGGGTCCTTCAATTTTTGGGGTCCTTCAAGAAGGACAAGGCCTGCAAAAGTACAATCAACTCCTCCAGATTAAAAAATGAGCCGCTGAGGATCCAAAGCGCTGAGATCCAGGGTCCAACTCCAGCGGGCGTACCAAGGAACCTGAGCGTCTGGTGAGCCACTCCCAAAATTCCGTTTCAAGTCCGGACTAAGGGCGGCCAGCCAATGAAACTGCATAAAGGGAGCGACCTTGAGGGTGATACCGGTTTCCCAACTGAGGGCCGGCAAAGGCGCCAGCCATGGATCGTCGTTTGGAATCAAATCAGCGAGGGTCGCCAACGGAGACATGGGACTTTGGCCATTCCAATTATTGCGTTGAACATTGGCGAAGAGGCTGAGAGGCAACTTCACAAGGGACCGAGGAAGTTCAAGTTCGAGGTTTCCCGCCAATTGATATTCCAAAGGCCTGGTCATGTGTTGCAACAAAAACTGACTGTAAGGTCCGGCCGGGGTCCTAAAACCTGCATCCCGGAGGAGTACCTGACGCCCACCCAATCCGCGCCATGCCGGATCGTTTCTCCATTGGTCGGCCTGTTCGGAGGTCGTTATCGACTCAAGCTTGACCAAATGAGGTCGGGCCCACATCAAATCCTGAGCAGACCATTCCTGAGCTCCGCCCAAACCGGCCGGACTGTAAAGGCCGGGACCATTAACAAGGCGACCCCCCTTTCCTTCACGATCATCCTGGTAGGCTTCGTTGCCGTAAGCATAGCCACCCCAAACTCGTAAATTCATTCGCCAGCGATGCCGACCTTCTCCCAAGAGTCGGCTCATGTTGGCATAAGATTCGATCCGTGCAGGGTTCGCCGATCCCGGGCGCCAACCATTGGCTCTTCCGGTTTGAATCAACCAACCCCATCCCCTGCTTCGCAACACATTTCCGTCGGTATAGGATCCTTTCAAATAGGGCCAAATACCGGTCGGAACCACGGCTGAATCCCCAGCCCAGGCGGAGCGACCCCAATTGAACTTGTTGGATTCATCTTGACGGTTTGTTGTGGCCAGGGGTCCGTAGGATTCGGACGGACCACCGTTGTAACGCTGACGCCAGCCCAGCTCCAAACGATGCCTTCGCCCCGGATTGCGAAGATCTTCAGGAGCCTGCCAACCCAAGAATCCATGCAAAGTCCCGCCGTTGAGGGGACCCAAACGCTCAAAGCGGCGCCAGTTCAGGCTTGCATTCCACTGAGGACCGTAGGACTGACTCGGAAACCAACGGTAATCCACTTTCATGGCCCCGCTCAAGGCCCGACTTCGGGTCCCCACCTGCAGCAAGCCTCGGTATTGCAAATTGGTTGGCAACAAAATCGGACTCATGACCAAGAGCCCTGGGGTCCAGCCCTCCGTTTCCAGGTAATTGATCCATGGAAGCCAGGAGAAGCGCTGACCCTCGAAATCCAAGGGCAAGGAAGGCTTCCAAACCGAGCGACCTCCCGAATGATTCTGCGAACGCACATACAACGGCAAGGAACGATCTGGATCCAGAACCAAATCTTTTGGAAGGACGGTTGTGTTCCACTGCATGGTCCGCTTGCCTTCAAAACCCTCCACCCATTCTTGTCGGATGATACGACCCCCGGTATCGGTGATGGCCAACAGAAGAGGGGTGGCCGTCCCACGCCCTCGCAATACGGCTTCGAGTTCCCAACCACTTGATTTGGCACGAATACGCTGACGGATCAACCGGTAATCCAAGGGTTCTGCTTTGCGAAGTCTTTCCTCAAACCACCAATTCACCGATTTAGAGGCCACCGATGTTTGTTGTTGCAACATCATTTGTTCCTGACTTTTCTGCTTCAAAATCAACTCCATGTCCTCCGGAGAAGGGTGTCTGAATTTCCAAGTCTGGTAATAGGCCTGCATGCGTCGATCCAATTCCTCTCGGCCCAGATAAGCTTCCAAATAGGTTAATTCCAAGGCGGTTTTTTTGTAGGCCAGGGTTCCGTAAGTTTCCCCGTCGTAATCCATGGTATGGGAATGCCACAAAGACCGGTCTTTGCCGCGACGCAACGAAAGCAACAAGGATAGGTTATCCAGATCCGGCCATGGCTCCAAAATCCGCGTCAAGACTTTGGGGGCCTTCTCGAACTGAGCTTCCAGGAGATTTTGACCGGGATAGCGCGTTCGGAGGTACCGGGTTTCGTAAAAGGAATTGAAACCTTCGTCCATGAACGGGTGGTCTCTTTCGTTGGAAGCCAGGATACCATAGAACCAATTATGCCCCACTTCGTGGGCAATAATCAAGTCCAACATCAGGGGAGCGCCCCCGGCTGATATCACGGTGATGGTCGGGTATTCCATGCCACCGCCAGCGCGCAAAGCCCCTTCAACCGCCGTACAAGTGTTATAGGGGTAAGGGCCCAACCATTTGGAATAATAATAGACCGAGGAATCCACGTAAAGCGTCGCATCTTTCCATGATTTGTTACGGCCGGTAAAAAAAGCGTAGGTCTTCACCTCTTGGCCATTGATTTCAATTTTGCTTTGACGGACATAATAATCCGGTGCACAAAACCAAGCAAAATCATGGGCTTGGTCCAAAAGATAGCGCAGCGTTTTGGTAGAAGAAGGGGGAGGGTTCAAAGAATCACCCCGCGTCGAAAGGATAGGAAAGGAATCCAGACCGGCGCAATCCTTCGCCAAGGAGTCCAACCACTGCAGCTCCGAAGGGGTCTGCAAATCCCCGGAAGAGGCCACTCGGTAATGGGCAGGGACCGTGATATCCACCTCAAAAGTACCAAATTCACTAAAAAACTCGCCTTGGTCCAAATAAGGCAAGGGATGCCAACCTTTGGAATCGTAAACCGCTGGCTTGGGGTACCACTGGGTGATTTGGTATTGATTTCCAACATGTCCCATCCGCGAAAAATCCCCGGGGACACGGACCCTAAAGGGAGTTTCCAGGGTCAAGGTAGCGCCGGGCATCAAGGGTTGTTCCAAATAAACGGTGGCGATATCAGGGGTATCGGCATGCCAGAATTCCCAACGCAGCTTTTGACCGTTGACCCTAAATTCCAAGGAGTCCATTCCACCGCGAAGGCTGTCGGGAGCAAATCGAAAGCGAGTGCTACCACCGGCCAATTGTTGTTGGGCAAAGGCGGTACGCGTCGAAGAGTAGGCATTGGGATGCAGGTGCATGACCAAACGATCAAGCGCCTGGGGTGATTGATTCGTGTAATCCATGCGCAAATGGCCATGCAACACATGATGAACAGGGTCCAAACTCACCTGGATTTGGTAGCGTACCTTCTGTTGAAAATAATCAGGTGAGGCCCCCAACGTCCTTTGGGCTCCCCAGCCCATCAACCCAAGGATGAGAGCAAGGAATCGATAGGGCACGAGTCGAAAAAGGGCCTGTTGAAAAAGGAAAGGAGGGTATTTTAACATTTTATTTTTTTCGAATTTTAAACAATGTTTTGTTGGCTTTTGAAAAATAAACAGACTTTGCCTAGGACTCTTTGTCAAATATTGCTAATTTGACCAGGCATCCGGCTAGGAACCCATTCGCACCAACCCGTTATAGGTCATGATGCAACGCTGCCCCGCTAATTCCCCAATCGGAAAATCGCCCACCACCGGTGTTTCTTCTAAATAAGGAGCCAATTGCTCGTCGAAACGGATGGATTGGCCCACCGGTACATAAAAGGTCCATTGAGCCTTTTGCATTCGAAAACCATCGCTTTTGGGAAAATAAATCCCTTCCGCCAAGGCAATGCGCCCCGTGCTATCGCAGGTATACGAAGTCCCTGCCGAGGCCGAACGAGTCTTGGCCTGTGCCTTGCTTCGACCCGCCGCGCGGAGGTTGGACTTGAGCGAGGCCCTGCCTTCGGTCGGAACCAAGCGAATACCCAGGTTGTTGACGTAAATCCTTGGACCAGCCATGCGCCAGCGGTTTGGCTCCGAATCCCATTCAACCAGATTCCAGGATTCGGAATCTTGGTTGGATTCAACCGGATCTGTCCAAAATTCATCCTCGATAATTCGAGCCTCTCCATCAAAATCAACCGGTCTACCTTGTTCATCAAGAAAGGCGGGCATAAGGCCCAAGGACCAGGAGTTCACCGTGCTATCCAGGGGAATCGTTTGGGTCGTAACGGCTTTGTGTTCAATATCCTCTGCGTAATAAACCAAGGGAAGAAGGGTCAACACCGCACCCAAAACAATGGAAAGAAAAGAAAAACCCAACAGGGCGCCAAAAAAACGAAAGGGCGCACCGCGCAATAAGCGAACCGCCAAGACCCCCATAAAAACCAAGGGACCAACCAACAACAGGACCAAGGCCATCCAACCCACACCCCATGAAAGCGTTGAGGGCCAAAATAAAGCCACCCATTCATGCAGCGAACCATCACCTTCCACCAAAATTCCATCACCCACCCCTAGCCCCATCCCAAAAAACCATAACACCATCCCAAGGGCTAACACAAAAACCACCGTCCCCAAGGCCAGGAAGAACCCAACCAATTTCCCCAGGCCCCTCAAAACCGGAGCCGCAATGCCGTTGGCATTGCGTGCCCAACCCCTCAACGAAGCCTCCCAGCGACGATGATTGTTTGGGTTCTGCAGGGTCTGCTCCACAGCCCTGTACTCTTCCTCCACTTTGTTACGAATCGACTCCAATGTTACCGCCCGACCCTGCATCGCCAGCCTATCGGCCGTCGACCTGGCCTTGGGCACGGCCACCCACAACACCAAATACGCAAAGACCCCTATGCCCGTAAAGAGCCCCAACAAAAGAACTACAACGCGGACCAAGGCCAAATCCAACCCAAAATAGGCTGCCAAACCGGCCGAAACCCCTCCAATCACCCGCCGACTCCCATCCCGAAAAAGACGCTTTGGGGCCGGGATATCGCCTTGGTAATCCAATCGTTCGCCGGATCCCGGCCGTTTTCCAGTGTGCGATTCATGGTCCGAAAAATCATCTACCGGGCCTTCCGTCCACTGCGAAGGACTCCCCAAAATTTGAATGACCGATTCAACATCTTTGAGCGTTATAACACCTGATTTTCCGGACCATCGTTCCAAGATTAACTCTGCAAAACGGGATTCGATATCCGATAAAATCTCTTCACGTCCCTCGGTGTGATCTAGGTGTCGTTTGATGGAATCCAAGTATTGAACCAGCTGACGATGGGCATCCTCTTCGGCATGCATCAGGTGGCCCCCCAGGTGAATAGATACGGTTGTTTTCATGATAAGGCTTCGTTTATTTAAAATAGAATCACTGCGATAAAGAGGCAACGGCGTCGGTAAATGCAATCCATTCCCGGTCCAGGTCCGATAGGATGACCTGACCCTGGTCTGTGAGGCGGTAGTACTTTCGGGGGGGGCCGCTTTTGGATTCCTCCCAGCGATAATCCAACCAACCCGCGTTTTTCATCCGGGTCAGGAGGGGGTACAAGGTTCCCTCTACCACCAACATATCCGCCTTCCGTAGGTCGTTCAGCAAATCACTCGCATAAGCCTCACCCCGTCCCAAAACCCGCAGGATGCAGAGTTCCAGAACCCCTTTGCGCATTTGCGCTCGTACATTTTCCATGTTCATGGGGCAAACATACATCCGCCAAGGTACTTTGCAATACAAAGTACTATTTTTTATAAAATTTTATTTTTGCGAAGCCTGGGTCCTTATTCACGAATTTCTCCCCCTTTGTTCAAAAAAACCCTGGCACGGATCAACGCAATGACCGCCTATCCACCCGTTTGGACCCTATTTTTGTAGAAATATTCCCCTTTGGCCGATTGGAGTGACCCCTTTGACGAACAGGATCCCGAAACAAGGGAGAATGTCGAACGCTTTGAGCAAACCTTGAGCAGCAGTTTCTCTTGGTTTTTTGACTCCGAGGAGTTAGAGCAGATTTTTGATTATTACTTGGAACGGGGCCATATGGACAAAGCCGAACAGGTTTTGACCAAAGGCTTGGAACAATCGCCCAACCACGCCGGCTTTATGTTACGAAAGGCCCAAATGATGATGGGCAGTGGCGAAATCCGTCAGGCCGAAGAACTCCTCGACAAGGCCCTCCGGATCAATCCCACCTTGGTCGAGCTGCACCTCACGCGTTCCTCCCTCTACGATTACCGCAACCAGACCAACCGCGCCCTGCTCCACCTTCGCAAGGCCGAACAATTAGCGGACGCGGAACAGATGCCTTCGGTTCAATTGGCTTTTGGGATGGTCTTTATGAATGCAGGTCGTTGGCGTTCCGCCCTGGATCATTTTTTGTTATGCGTCCAAAAAGAACAAGTCGACCAGGAGCATCTTCTTTACGATTTGGGGTATTGTTACCATCAGCTCGAATTGATGGACGATGGGATCGCTTTTTTTGAGGAACAAATCAACCAGAATCCCTTTTCCGATGCGGCTTGGTACAACCAGGGGATTCTTTACAACCAGGCCGGCCTTTTCGAAAAAGCACTGGATGCCTTTGAATACGCCCTCTTGATTCGGCCGGATCTGTCCATGGCCCATTTTAACAGGGCCAACACCTTTATCAACCTCGAAAAATATCCCGAGGCCTTGGAACAAATGCAGGAAGCCATTCATTGCGAGCCCGATTATCCCCTCTTTGTGAACGGACTGGGCGTTTGTTACGAGAAACTGAACCGAATCGACGAAGCCCTGGCGCGTTACGAAGCAGCAGCTGTGTTGGATCCCTTGTTGGCCGATGCCTGGTTTGGGCAAGCCGCGTGCAAGGCCCAATCCGAATCCTGGTCCGCCGCTTTGGTACTCATCAACCGCGCCCTGGAATTGGCGGCCGACCACGAAGAATATTGGTATGAAAAAGGCCGCATCCTCATGGCCTTGGCGCGCTACGACGAAGCAGAACAGGTTTTGGCGGAAGCCCTGCGATTGGACGAAGGTTTCTGGGAAGCCCGCATTCTCCTGGTTTCCCTGTTTTTAGCTGTGGATCGTTATGAAGACGCCCTGCGTTGCATACAGGATGGTCAAGAACCGCACAAGGACGATGCCGCCTATTTCTTTGAATTAGCCGGTCTGATCTTTGCCTTTGAAATCAAAGAACTCTTGGATTTAGCTCATACCTGCCTGCAATGGGCCCTTTCGGTAGATCCTTCAGAATCGCATCATTTATTAACCTTTTGGCCGGATGCCCATAACAACAAGGAAATTGTGGCCCTCCTTCGCGAATACAAGGCCCTGGATTAAACCCTTTACCCCCTGAACTTATTAAATGCCGTCTATGGCTGATTTTAACTTTGACTTTAAGACGAGGTTGGGGCAAGTCCCCGACCGGCGTAACAAACCCCGCCAGGACGGTTTGACCATGGTTATGGACAAAGGTCTCAGCCTGTCCGAGGCCGAAGCCTTCCTCGAAAACGGCGCAGAACATACCGATTTGGTCAAATTGGGATGGTCCACCGGCCTTTTTAACCGAAAAATACACGATAAGATTCATTGTTATCGACAGGCTAACATTCGTTGTTATTTGGGGGGAACCCTCTTTGAATTGTTTGCTGCCCGTCAACGAACCGATGAATTCAAACGCCTCTTGGACGAATTGGGACTCGATACGGTCGAAATTTCGGATGGTTCGCTGGACATGTCCCAAGAAATCAAGTGCGGGTACATCCGAGAATTCGCCAAGGATTTTCGTGTTCTCTCCGAGGTCGGCTCCAAAGACGCCGAAAAAATCATTGCACCCTACCGATGGATCGCGATGATGAAGGCTGAGCTGGAGGCAGGTTCCGAAATCGTCATCGCTGAAGCTCGCGAAGCTGGTAATGTCGGTATTTTTAGAAGCAGCGGCGAAGTTCGTTCAGGTCTTGTCGAAGAAATTCTGACCCAAATACCCTCGGCCAAAATTCTTTGGGAAGCCCCTAACAAAGCTCAGCAAACCTGGTTCATTAAGATGCAAGGTTGCAATGTTAACCTGGGCAATGTTGCACCGCATGAAGTGGTAGCGCTGGAAACCTTGAGGCTCGGTCTCCGAAGTGATACCTTTGCTCAATTTCTGGACTCCTAAAGCCTAGGCGCCAAGACCCTCCCCTAAAAACCCGCCACCCGCCATGCGCTCCCTCCTCTTATACCTCAAAGGCGTTGCCATGGGCGCTGCCGATGTTGTACCCGGTGTCTCCGGTGGAACCATTGCCTTTATTTCGGGCATTTACGAAACCCTGCTTCAGGCCCTTCGCTCCTTTGATGCCGAACTCCTGGGCATGGTCTTGCGGAGGGAATGGTCCAAGGCATGGGACAAAATCAACGGAAGCTTTTTGGTGGTTTTGCTTTCCGGAATAGCAACGAGTATTTTATTGCTTTCCAAGCTGATGCTTTACCTCTTGGAATTTCATCCTGTTCCAACTTGGTCTTTCTTCCTGGGCTTGATCCTGGCCAGCATAGCGGGCGTTTGTCGTGGGTTGGATCTGCGATCCCTTCGGTTTGGAATCGGTTTTGTGTTAGGAACGGTTTTGGCCTACGGTATCACGGTGATGTCGCCAACCCAAACCCCCGAGGCCCTTTGGTTCATTTTTGTAAGCGGAGCCATTGCCATTTGTGCGATGATACTTCCCGGTATTTCGGGCTCTTTCATTCTTTTGTTGATGGGCAAATACAAATTCATTCTCCAGGCCTTGCATGAATTCAATTTGCCCGTCATTTTGGTCTTTATGGCCGGTGCAGCCATTGGTTTGCTGTCCTTTTCGCATCTCCTAACTTGGTTGTTGCGCAAACATCACCTAACCACCGTTTCCCTCCTGGCCGGATTTATGCTGGGCTCCCTGAACAAGGTCTGGCCCTGGAAGCAAACCCTCACCTACTACACGGACAGCAAAGGAGGCCAACACCCTTTGACCGAAGAAAACCTCAGCCCCTGGGCCTACGAGACCTTAACCGGACTGCCGGCCCAAACAACGTTGGCCTTGGCCTTGGCCGTTCTGGGGGCAGCCCTTATCCTGGGACTGGAGGCTTGGGGTCGTCATCGCTCGATGTCAGAATCCCAAACCACGACGGGGTGAACTTTGGGACCTCCCTTCAGCTAGGCCTGTTGGGCTATCCCCTAGGACATTCAGCATCACCGCGTTGTTTTGGAGAAGCCTTTGACCGCGCGCATGTGGCTGCTGCCTATGATCGCTTTGAATACCAAACCTACCCTGGCTTGGAAAATCTGGCCAGGCAGAATCCCCGACTTCTGGGACTTAACATCACCTTGCCTCACAAAAAAACGGCTTTCCAAGAATTCCAAGAAAGCCTTGACAACAAAACCCGTTTCGAATTAACGCCCGAGGCTGCAGCATGTGGTGCCGTCAATTGCATTGGATTCCGAAGGGCAAAATCAACGGATCCCAACGGAGAAGACTTGGAAACCGTGATTGGGCATAACACCGATGTGGAGGGATTCAAAGCTGCACTCAACCGCTTATGTCCGGAGGGTGCGCCTGGACCGGCCTTGGTTTTGGGAAACGGTGGCGCTGCTGCGGCCGTTTGTTATGTGTTCAAACAACACAAGATTCCCTACCAAGTGGTCACCAGAACCCTATCTCCATCCCCTGCAGTCCCTGAACTCCATTGGGAAGATGTCAACCGAGAAGTCCTGGAGAATCACCCCCTCTTGGTTCAATGCACCCCCCTGGGAATGGCACCCCACACCATGGAAGTCCCCAACCTAAACCTCCAAGGAATGGGCCCCAAGCACTTTGTTATGGACTTGATTTACAACCCTTTGGTAACGCGTTTTTTGGAAGAATGCCGAGGCAGAGGGGCCCGCATTCTGGGGGGAATGCCCATGTTTCAGGCCCAGGCCGAAGCCTCCTTGCGCTTTTGGTCCAGCCTTCCGGGCGGTGATATCCTCCAGAACGAGAGGATACAACTTGAATTTTGATCCCTTTCTTCGCATCCCCTGATGAATTTTCGCGTTTATTCCGAATTTGAGCCGGCCGGTGATCAGCCCTCGGCCATCGCCCAGCTAACCGAAGGCCTCCAAAGAGGCGATCCGGCTCAGGTTTTGTTGGGCGTCACCGGTTCCGGAAAAACCTTTACCATGGCCAAGGTGGTGGAAGCCGTCCAGCGTCCCACCTTGGTACTCACCCATAACAAAACCCTTGTTGCCCAGCTTTACGGTGAATTCAGGCAGTTTTTTCCCGAAAATGCGGTTGAGTATTTTGTATCGTATTACGATTATTACCAACCCGAAGCTTATTTGCCGTCCACCGGAACCTACATCGAAAAGGATCTCTCCATCAACGACGAAATCGAGAAGCTTCGTTTGAGAACCACCTCATCCCTGATGTCCGGCCGTCGGGATGTCCTTGTGGTCGCCTCGGTATCCTGCATCTACGGTATGGGAAATCCGGCCGATTATACCGACAAAGTCATTCGGCTCCACCGGGGTCAAACGATGACCATCGAACGCTTGCTGCACAGCCTGGTTGACATCATGTATTCAAGAGCCTTGCATGAATTGACCAGGGGCACCTTTCGGGTAAGGGGCGAAACCGTTGATGTTTACCCTGCCTATACCGACCATGCGTACAGGATCGAATGGAACGGAACCAAAATTGAAGGCTTGTATCGCCTGGACCCTGAAAGCGGACGCAGTTCAGAGGAAATGGAGGACCTGGCTTTGTTCCCGGCTTCCAATTATGTTACATCCCGGCATGAATTGGCGGACCTTCTCTTGGAAATCCAAAAAGACATGGTCTCGCAGGTTGATCATTTCAAAAAGGAAGGGCGCTTTGAGGAAGCGCGTCGCATCGAAGACCGGGTCACCTTTGATGTCGAAATGATTCGAGAATTGGGGTATTGTTCGGGCATCGAGAATTACTCCCGCTACCTGGACCGCCGCAATCCCGGTGAGAGGCCGTTCTGTTTGCTTGATTATTTCCCATCGGATTTTTTGCTCTTGGTGGACGAAAGCCATCAAACCCTGCCTCAGGTCCGGGCCATGTACGGAGGGGACCGAAGCCGCAAACTCAACCTGGTCGAATACGGGTTTCGTTTACCCGCGGCCTTGGACAACCGCCCCCTGACGTTTGGGGAATTTGAGGGCCTGATCCCGCAGGTTGTTTATGTCAGCGCCACCCCAGCTGATTATGAACTGCAACACAGCCAAGGGGTCGTGGTTGAGCAAGTCGTTCGTCCCACCGGCCTCCTGGATCCACCCATCGAAATCCGTCCGGTCGCACGCCAAGTCGATGACCTGATGGAAGAAATACGCAAAGAGCGCTTGCTTGGACACCGGATTTTGGTCACAACACTGACCAAACGCATGGCCGAAGAACTGTCCCGTTACTTGGTGGAAGCCGGTGTGGCTTGCACCTACCTGCACAGTGGGGTGGAGACGCTCGAAAGGGTTGAGATTCTTCGCGATCTGCGCCTTGGTAAAATCGAAGTCTTGATTGGTGTTAATTTGTTACGGGAAGGATTGGACTTGCCGGAGGTTGCCTTGGTTGCAATTATGGATGCCGACAAGGAGGGGTTTTTGAGGAACTACAAATCCTTAACCCAAACGGCCGGACGTGCCGCTCGACATGAGAAAGGCCGGGTTCTGTTTTACGCCGATCGCATCACCGGATCCATGCAGGCCACCATCGACGAATGCGATCGTAGGCGCCAAAAACAAGAGGCCTATAATCGATTGCATGGAGTGATTCCACGGAGTATTCGCAAAAGCGATGATGAAATCCGACTCCAAAGTTCCTTGCTGGATATACGCAACCAATCGCAACCGACGTCCAAGGCTGGTCAAGGGCCAGGCTATCCGAACCCAGCGGTCGTCGCTCAGGCAGTGGCCGAGCCAACACCTGACCTTGCACCGAATAAGCCCCTCAGTGAATCCGAACGCCGCAAAACCCTGCGCCTTCTCAAAAAGGATATGAACCAAGCGGTCAAAGACATGGACTTTCTCCAGGCCGCCAAAATCAGGGATCAAATCCAGGCCCTCGAAAAACAAGCTTTTTAGGCCAAAGACTCCAAGGCCTTCTAATACCCCCAGAGGGTAATTCCCCAGTCCAAACGGTTCAGGTCAGGTCCCAGACCGCTACGGAACATGGAGTACACGGAATATTGCCCAAAAAACCTCCAATTCCCTTTGCCCACTTCGGAACGAATCGCCAGAGAAAAAGGATTCTGGTAAAAATTACCCGTTCGGTACAATTCAACATTTCCCCCCGGATCCCGATAACGGTTCAACGTACGAGACCAAAGGCGAATACCAGGCATCGCCATTAGTCCGGCATGCCAACCCCGGTTCGGCCGAGGTCCTTGAACAAAAGTCAACCCAACCGGGAACATCAACTGCATATTTTCGAACTCGGATCGGCCAAAACGAGATCCGGTCATGCTGTCCATGGCCAAGACCGCCAAACGACCGTTGCTCTTGGTTAACATCAAATTATCCTCCAGACGTAGGTTGTTATAATGCAAAACCATCGCTCCCCTTACCCAAAGAGAGCCGTTGGGAGAAACAGTACCATTCTTGGAAACACCCAAAACGGCCTCCTGAAAACGAAGGGGGGTCCACCATTGCAAGAACAGAGATTTCTCGGGCTCCATGCGCAGCAGAGGATCGCTGGCAGGAGCACCCGCATAGCGCCCGCGGGCCATCCAATGCGCAAAGCCCAATTCAAAAGCAGGCATTTTGGGCTCCTTGACACTACGACCGGACCAAAAATCCCCTTTGGTCATATCAGAGCGTGTTGGTCCACCGTTTTCGTCGGTTTCCCAAGCAGCGATGGAACCCAGGCCGTTAATCCGATTCAACATGGTCGGCGGTTCTTTGCGATAACGTATGCTGCCCCCGCCCGAAATATCAGCCATCAAAGAATCCGTAACATCCAATCGACACAAGCCCAATCCATCAATAAAAACCTGCGCCTGACGGACCTTGAGTTCCTTGGCCTCGACCAAACCGGGGCCGTTCAATTCCAAGCGTACTTTATCCGCCTTTCCCTTGAACTCCATCCTGCCCAACCCCCGCAAATCGGCGAGCAATTCACCGACCTCCATCTCCATCTCCACCTGACCAATACCGCTTAGTTCAATTCGTAACAAATCTTCGCGTAAGACCCCTTGGCTCTGGACCGCAACAGCACCACGCAATTGCAATTCCAACAAGCGAGGTTGTTGAATGCGGACCTCTTTGGCGGTTAAAACGCTCACCTGCAGCCATTCCCCGTCAACAACGGCATCCGATTCGGGGTTGCCTTCCTTGGGCTTGGGGACATGCTCCTTGCCATCAACCCAAAGTTTGTGCTCAGCACCCTGAACCAAAACAACCCTGGAGGCCTGCTGAATCCGCAAGCGCTTCCAGCTGAGGCTTTCGGATTGGGCGCTTACACCCCCCGAGGGCGCTATGATCAAACAAGCCAACATAACAACGAGGAAGGTGACCCTAAATAGCTTTGCCATAGTTTGTACTTTGATGAAATTAACGCTCCAAATCGGAACTTAGTCTGTAGCGCATGATGCGGTTGTTACCCCGATCCGCCACATACAAGGTTCGGCGAAAATAAGCTACACCGGAAGGTCCCTTAAATTGAAAGGGACCGGAACCAAAGCCCCCGAAGGACGCCGGCACTTGCTTGGTCAAACCTGAACTAGGCGGAGGATTCACCCCTTCGAAACCCTTGGAAGTAAATTGATAAAGCGAATCCCGCTCGGAGTCCACCACAAAGAGATAACCCGTTTCATCCGGTGCAACACAAACATCCGCAGGACGCGTAAACCGAAAAGGTTCGTACAAAAAACGCAAGGCTTTGGTACGATCAAATTGGAGCAGACTTTGGTTTTCGGAATAGAGCGTTCCTACTTCCGAATTTTCGGTTGAACGAATCCAGAGGACCTTGGTTTCGGCTTGGGTCGCCGATTGCAAAAGAATGAAATCCCTGGATGGATTCATGCCAAAAACCAATTGAGGGGGCGCCAACAAACCGCAAATTCCCGAAGGACTCATGGCGGATTTGAGACCCGATAACATAGGATTCAAGCCCGGAACATACCCGTTGTTACTGCGATCAGGCCTAAAAACCAAAACAGCGTTGTCTGGTGCCGCAGCCGATAGGGTGTTGTTCGAAGGCCCTTTGCGGGATAGATAGAAACCGTGATCACCCAGGCAGGCAATACCGGTAAATTCCACTTGCTCATCAAAGCGTCCCCGAAAATTGGTATTGCTTCGGCTAAGGTCCACAAAAGGATGCACCAACGTATCAAGCCAAACCGGGTTGGATCCGGCACTACCGTTCAAAACATAGACGGCCGCCAGGTTTCGGCGAACGGCGGTGCCGGCACTGTCCATGAGGGTATCCAAACGCCCCAAAACATAGGTATGGAGGCGAATATCCTGGGTGACTTTGGTCGCACCGGGAATAGGCAAGGTTCGGAAGCGTTCCCCTTTTTGATCCAAAATATGAAGACCCTGGGCGTCGGTTACGTAAACCATTTCATCGTAACCCACCCAGACATCGGTGGGCGACTGGAAGTCACTCCAAACGGGCAACACAGGAACATAACCCACCACGCTTTGAACAGCGTTGGGATCAATCGCCCCCTGATCAAAAATTTCGTTCACGGTATCGTTATCCCGAGTTCCCAGCAAAAAATCACAGGAGCTCAAGGTTAAAATACCCCCTAGCAAAACAAGCCAAAACTTCATGCCCCCAAAGTTCATAAAACTTCCTGCCTTTTGCCTCCGGACCACATCAAACCCAAACGGTGGGTAGGCCCCAAACCCGAACGGCCCACAAAGGCATAATCCAACTGCAAAACCCCGTAAGCCCGGGGAATACGCCAACCCAGGCCCCAGCTGAGTCCCTGGCCTGAACCACTTTGGTGTTCGTAACCTGAACGGACAAACATCCATTCCCGGTAACGGTATTCCAGCCCAAATCCCAAACTTTCGGCCTGATCCGTAGGATGATTTAACTGCACAACCCCATCCACCCGGTGATCCTGCTCCTGATAAACCAAACTTGATAAACCCAGTCGGAGTACGGTGGGCGGTGCCAGCGATTCGAAGGTTTGGAGGGTATCGTTTCGACCCAGGGTCGGACGCACCAAACGGCCTGTTGGGGTCACATTCATACCAAAATGATTAATTCCCACCGCCAAGCGGGTTTCCCTCCATCCTACATCGTATCGAAAGCCCAAATCCACCGTGGCGTTGTGCACCTGCCAATCCGGCATCTGTTCATACACCCAATTCAGCGACATACCCAACGCAAAACGATCGGTTAAGGGTTTGGCGTAGGCCAGGCCCATGCTGGTATTGGTGGCGTTGAAGGTTTGACCGGTACCGGTCGGCTGAAACTCGGTGGTAACCTTCATGGGGCCGGTTTGGAGGTGGCGAAGACCGAAGGCCAGCACCTCCCCGGTGGACAAACGCCGGGCCAGGGCCAAGGACTGCATCCGTATCCCCGACCAATACGACAAATGCCCCGCCTGCACGGACCAAGGCCGGTCTTCGCCATGGACCAAACCGGCCGGATTCCAAAACATGACCGATGGCTCGTTCACCAGATTGATGGCATTCCCACTTAGCGCCGCCGACCGGGCATCGGGATGAATCTTCAGAAACTGAAAACCGGCGGTCCCTACACGGCTACGGCCAAACGCCGGAAGCCACTGAGCCTGGGCGGGGGATAAGGAGGCCCCCAAAACCAGGAGTTGAACCCATACACCCAAAAACCGAAACTTTGATGTCATTGCAATTGGGCTTGGAGTTGAAGCATCGCTGTGCGGGCCGGAACACCTTCGTAAAGCACACGGTATACCATGGACGCAATGGGCAAAGGGCACTTGTGCATTTTGTTGAGCTCGTGAACCGCCTTGGTGGAATAATACCCCTCCGCTACCATGTTCATTTCGAGCTGTGCCGAACGGACCGAATAACCTTTGCCCAACATGGTGCCAAAATAACGATTGCGAGAAAAGCGTGAATACGCCGTGACCAACAAATCGCCTAAATAGGCCGAACCTTTGATATCCCTGCGTTTGGGATAGACCGCCCTCAAAAAGGACTTGAGCTCAATGATTGCATTGGAAACCAAAACTGCCATAAAATTATCCCCGTAGCCCAAACCGTGGGCAATACCGCCCGCAATGGCATAGATATTCTTCATAACCGAAGCGTATTCACTGCCAGACGGGTCATCGGAGGCTTTGATTTGGAGGTAACGGTTTTGGAAAAGAGGTAACAACGGCGTCGCCATGGATGCATCCTCAGCCGCCAAAGTCAAAAAAGAAAGTTTCTCAGCGGCCACTTCTTCGGCATGGCAAGGCCCCGTAATGACCATGAACTTTTGGGGACTTACCCTAAAATATTTTTGGAGAAATTGGCCTATCAAAAGATTTTCTCCGGGAATCATCCCCTTGACAGCGGACAAAACCCATTTACCCGACAAGTCGTTTTCGGCCAACCCCTGCATCGCATCTCTCAAAAAGGCAGCCGGAACAGCCAGAATCACCACATCCACGGAGGCAACGGCTTTGCGCAAATCAGGCTGCATGGTTCCCCGCCGAATCTGCAAGGACGCATCGCTGAGGTAGCGCGGATTCCGATGATGCTGCTGAATGTACGCCATAACCTCGCGATCACGCATCCACCAAGTCAAAGGCACTTGGTTATCGCTTAGCACCTTGACCAAGGCCGTGGCCCAACTTCCGCCGCCGATAACGGCGACCTTCAATCCTGCTTTGTTAACCATCGGTCGGACTATTCTTCCCCGCTAAAAAGCTGATCCCTGTCCACCACCTTCACCACGCGACCATCACGCAAATCCCTGGATACAGCCGAATAAGGAGCCGTAACAACTTCCTCACCAGAGCGCAATCCGCGGAGAATTTGAATGTGCTTGTCGTCCTGGATACCGGTGGTTACTTTTCGTAACAACACTTTATTTCCACTTCGAACAAAAACGACTTCGTCAATTTCCTCGTTGCCGGTGTTTTGTTGATCCTCGTTTTTTCCGGTTGATGTGCCCTCTGATTCCGGATCCGTTGCCTGGCCTTCGCCATCCCGAACCGCCACGGCGTTAATGGGAACCGAAACAGCGGCCTGAACCCTGCGGGTGGTGATTTCTGTCGAGGCACTCATGCCCGGTCTAAACAAAAAACGCTGCGCACCCATGGAGGTAGACGCAGTTCTGGCCTGATCCTTGGGCTCCGCTGGGGATTGATTATCCCCCAACAACGAAATCTTGACCAAAAAATTGGTGACCTGATCGGCCCCTCCAGTCCCCGGCAAAGCAGAGGCATTGGAACTGTTAGCGATTTCTCGTACCAATCCGGAAAACTTTTGCCCGGGGTAGGCATCCACTTCCACCTTCACCGAATCCCCGTTTTTGATGCGAACCACATCGCTCTCGCTCACATCCACCCTCACCTCCATGCGGGTCAAATCCGCAATACGAATCATTTCGGTGCCGGCCATTTGGATGGTGCCAACAACTCTTTCACCCAACTCCACCGAGAGTTTGGTAACAATACCGTCCATCGGAGACAAAATATTCGTGCGGGCCAATTGCTCCTTCATTTCCTTTTGGCTGGCCCGGGCCGATTGCACCAGGTAAACAGCCCCCTCCACGGCCTCTTTGGCCGATTCAACGTCCTGAAGAGCGGACTCGTATTGGGACCTGGCCACCTCCCATTCAGCTTGGGTCGCGACTTTGTCTTCGTACAGGCGGGCTGTCCGACGATAGGCCGGCTCCAGATTAATTTTCAAAAGATTCTCGAGTTGGCGAAGTCGAACGCGAGCGCTTGCCAAGCCGGACTTGGCATTGTTCACCGCTGCTTCGTTCCTGTCCAAAGCCGCAGCCATCATTTCGGGGTTAATACGAGCCAGAAGTTGTCCTTTGCGGACCGCATCCCCTTCTTTGATGGTCAAGGCCACGATTTCTCCCGAAACTTCCGAAGAAATCTTCACCTCGGTCACCGGCTGAATTTTGCCGCTGGCCAAAACCGTTTCGATCAAATCCCGGGTGGTCACCTTTTCGACCGCCACTTCGAGGGGCGGCGTTTGTCCCCACCAACCCATCCGCTTGCCCACAGCAGCCAGCACCGTCAACAAGACCACCGCGGCCAAAATCCATAACAATTTTCGATTTTTTCGTAACATAGAATTAAGATTGAAACGTATCCGGGGGCGATGCGTTTAGGGGTTTTGCCAGGAAAAGCGGCCTTCGTAAAAATCCAAAACCTTGCGTCGGAAAATCTCTTCGTAATACGCTTGGATCCAAGATGATTCGGCAATTTGCCAACGGTTTTTGGCGTTGAGGTAATCGGCCAGCGGAAGGAGACCCTGTTCGTGGCGCTTCGACGCCAAATCGTGGTTGGCTTTTTGGGCATCCAGGTTGACCTTGTTGGTTACCAAGCGAGCCTTGGCCGCGCGATAATCCGTTACAGCCCGTGTTATATCGGTGTAGAGTTGATTGCGGGCCTGCTCGCTCTGCAAGCGTGCATTTTCGACCGCATTGCGGGCCCGCTCCTCGGCAATGCGTACTTGCCCGTTGTTCCACAGGGGTATGGAAAGGCTCAGACCCATGCCTGTTCCCAAATTGTTACGGAATTGTTCCCCCCGAGGGACCAAGGTGCTTTTGTATTTGGGAATGGGCTGGACCACCAGCTGGGTTGGGTCGTTCTGGAGGTAACCGATCGGGCGTACCTCGTCAATCTCAGGTAACAAAATAAATGTTTGGCTGGTCGAGGCAAAGAGGGTGTTCATGTTCGCAAAGGCCGTCAGCCTGGGATAGCGCAGGGATTTGGTGGCCTTGAGATTCCATTGCGATTGACGGTATCGCCATTCGTTGCCCAGGATTTGGGGCTGTTGGGTCAGGGCATCGCGGTAAAGGATGGATGTCGTTGGCTCCTCCACCCGGGGACGGGCAGCGACATCGGCCTGAAAACCATCTGAATCGGGCTGAACCAGCTCAAAGTTCTCCGGGTCTGGCCACTGAATGAGCAGAGCCAAGCCAATTCTGGCGTTGGTTGCATTGTTTTCGGCATTGGTTCTGGCCACTTCGTCGGAGGCCAGCTGGGCTTCGAGGTTGAGTTGATTATCCCTTGATAGGGAGCCGGCCTGAACCAATTCACGAATCCGGACGAGTTGATTGTAAGTCGAATTCTTTTGCTGCTCCGCTACTTTGTAGAGTTCCTTGGAAAGGAGAACTTGCAAATAGGCGTTGGCAATGTTGAGGGCAATGTTGTTGCGAAGTGCATCCTGCTCTTTGACCGACGCCTCCTTCCCGGAGCCCGCTGCCTGCAATTGATGCCGCAATTGACCGCCCTGGTAAAGGGTCCAGGCCCCGCTCAATCCCATTTGGTTGGATTCAACCGTTTGGTTACTAAAGGTATTGGTAAAAGGGTCAATGGCCCGACCGTTGTTAAACGCGACCCCCGCCGAACCATTCACCGAAGGCGTAAAGGCCAGGCGGGCCGCTTTTTGGTCCAATTGGGCCCCGGCAACGGCCAAATCCCCCTGTCGCAGGGTGAGATTGTGTTCCAATGCATAGCGAATGCATTGCTCCAAGGTCCAACCCCCGTTAGGAACGGAGTCCGAACCGGGACGAAACTGAGAAGCTGCGTGAACCGGAACGGTGACCCACATGGCCAAGACCAGGGAAAGCAGGGTGCGGACTGAGTTTTGCATGGCCATAGAACTCCCAAAAATCGGCATAAAGCGGGAAGTTGGGGCCTCATACCTTAATTTTGAAATCTATTTAAGTCCCTTTCCAAGAGTCCTTTCAATCGTTTTTATGAAAATTGCCATTGTCGGCACCGGCTATGTCGGCCTGGTCACCGGAACCTGTTTTGCCGAAGTAGGCATTGAAGTCCAATGCATCGACATTGATCAACGCAAAATCGACGGCCTCAAGGCCGGAAAAATGCCCATCTACGAGCCTGGGCTCGAAGAAATGGTGTTACGAAATTACCACAACGGCCGACTCCAATTCAGCACCAACCTGGGGGAAGCCATCCAAGGGGCCGAAGCCATCTTCATCGCCGTCGGCACACCCCCCGGCGAAGACGGGAGTGCCGACCTCCAATATGTTTTGGGCGTCGCCTCCGAAATCGGCAAAAATCTCCAACACTACGCCGTGGTGGTGACCAAATCCACCGTACCCGTGAGCACCAGCCGCAAAGTCCAAGAGGCCGTTCGGCAAGCCATGCACGAACGGGGCGCTGAAATCCCTTTTGATGTGGCCTCCAACCCCGAATTTCTCAAAGAAGGCGCAGCGATCGAGGATTTTCTCAAACCGGACCGCATCGTGGTAGGCTGTGAGAGCGTCAAGGCCCAAGAAACCATGGCCAAACTCTACAAGCCCTTCACCCTCAACGGCCACCCCATTCTATTCATGGACATCCCCTCGGCCGAAATGACCAAATACGCCGCCAACGCCATGTTGGCCACCAAGATTAGCTTCATGAACGATGTGGCCCTGCTCTGCGATATCATGGGAGCCAGCGTGGACCAAGTCCGTAGAGGCATCGGAAGCGATCCGCGCATTGGTAACAAATTTATTTACCCCGGGGTAGGCTACGGAGGCTCCTGCTTTCCCAAGGACGTCAAAGCCCTCATCCGGACTGCCAAAGAAAACGGGCATCGCATGCGCATTCTGGAAGCAGTCGAAGAGGTCAACGAAGACCAAAAGAAGGTCATGGGTTCCATGATACGGGAATATTTTGGGGCCGACCTACAGGGCCTGTGTTTTGGTATTTGGGGCCTGAGCTTCAAGCCCAAAACGGACGATATGCGCGAAGCTCCTTCGGTGGTGATCATCGAAGAATTGCTGGCCGCCGGAGCCAAGGTGCAGGCCTACGATCCGGTCGCTATGCACGAGGCCAAGCATCAACTCGGGGATCGCATCACCTACGCACCGGATCCCTATTCGGCCCTGCAAGGTGCTGATGCCTTGGTTCTTATTACCGAATGGCCCGAATTCCGCATTCCCGAATGGGACCGAGTTGAGTCGTTGTTACGACGCAAAGTTATTTTTGATGGTCGAAACCAATACCAGGCTTCCGAGCTGAGGGATAGGGGCTTTCATTACCGTAACATTGGTAACCCCTAATCAAAAAACCATGAGCAGCAGAACCCCTGTCACTATTGTTACCGGAGCCGCCGGTTTTCTCGGATCCCATCTTTGCGATCGCTTCCTTGCCGAAGGCCACAAGGTCATCGGCATGGACAACCTCATCACCGGGGACATGCGTAATCTGGCGCATTTGATGCCTTCGCCCTCCTTTGAGTTTTATCATCAGGATGTTTCTCGCTTTGTGCATGTTCCCGGTCCGGTCGATAACATTTTGCACTTTGCATCCCCCGCCTCCCCCATTGACTACCTCAAAATCCCGATTCAAACCCTCAAGGTCGGGTCCCTAGGCACCCATAATTTGTTGGGTTTGGCCCGGGAGAAGAAGGCGCGAATTTTGGTGGCTTCCACGTCGGAAGTTTACGGGGATCCCCTGGTCCACCCGCAAACCGAGTCCTATTGGGGCAATGTGAACCCGGTGGGACCGCGCGGTGTTTACGACGAAGCCAAACGCTTTCAAGAAGCCATTACGATGGCCTACCACACCTACCACGGGCTGGAGACCCGGATTGTTCGGATTTTTAATACCTACGGACCCCGGATGCGCCTCAACGACGGTCGGGCCTTGCCGGCTTTTATTGGGCAGGCTTTGCGCGGTGAACCGCTCACGGTTTTTGGGGACGGAAGCCAAACCCGCTCCTTTTGTTATGTGGATGATTTGATCGAAGGCATCTACCGGCTTTTGAACAGCGATTACGCCGGCCCCGTCAATATCGGCAACCCTCACGAAATCACCATTCGGGAATTCGCCGAAGAGATTCAGGCGCTTACCGGGACTGATCAACCCATCACCTATTTGCCTTTGCCCCAGGATGATCCCAAACAACGGCGCCCGGACATTGGCCTGGCCCAAAAATTGTTGGGCTGGGAGCCCAAAGTCCAACGTGCTGAAGGGCTTCGAAAAACCCTGGATTATTTCCGGTCCCTCCCCCGGGAGGAATGGTTCAAAGAAGCGCATGGCCGAGAATTCTAACGCGGGTCAATGGCATGTGGTCTATACTTTGCCACGCCACGAAAAGAAAGCCGCCCGGGAATTGGAGCTCCAAGGCCTGGTGCACTGGCTACCCCTCCACAAGGTCCGCAAGCAATGGTCGGACCGCCGCAAATGGGTCGAAGAACCCCTGTTTAAGTCGTATTTGTTTGTGCTGGTCACCCCCCGGAACTACTTCGATATTCTCAACACCTACGGGATTGTGCGTTACATCTACCACGAAGGCAAACCCGCCATCCTCCGGGAAACCGAAATGGACATGCTTCGGCGCCTGCTGGACTCGACCTACGAATTGGAGGTAACGCCCCTGCAATTGACCCCGGGTCAGCAGGTTCGGGTGGAACAAGGCCCCCTGATGGGGCATACCGGCATCCTCATCAAACAAAACAGTAACCAAAGCGTACGGGTCGATTTTGAGATCCTCCAACGCTCGGTGGTGGTCACCGTCCCCCTCAAATTCATCCGCCCCCTCGAAGACCTTTCGTAGGCGAGCAATTACCCTTATCTTCGCTGCGCACTGGACCTCCCTCCCCCCGGGGCTGGACAGTCGGGCCCTTAGCTCAGCCGGTTAGAGCGTCTGACTCATAATCAGGTGGTCGTTGGTTCGAACCCAACAGGGCCCACGTTGATTATCAAGCACTTAGATGAAATCAACCCACTCCGGCCTCTTCTTATTGAGAAAATTTTCCTATAAATTTTCCTAAATTTATAAAAACGTATCCCACCGAAACCTAACGAAACCCCCAAAAAGAGGGTTAAGCCGCGATGCGAAGCTTACCACGACCCCCCTCTTTTCTCGGTTTTTGGGATTTGATTCTGGGGGCATTTAAATTCGGACTGTTCATAAAGTCCCTCACCGCCGCTTCCGAGAACTTGTAGGATTTGCCCGACCTACCCGTTGCTTTGATAATTCCTAAAGCAAAGAAAGCCGCCGTGCGCTCATCGATGCGCACATGAATTTTGATCAATTTTTGTTCGGCGGCGGCAAAAAATGCCAGTGATAAAGGCGCGTTACGTGATCCAGGTGAAATCACTACATCTGTAATTCCTGATTCAATTATTTGTCGTACGACAACGCGAGCAAGTGAGGTTGAGTTATTCACTTCAACAGCTCCACGGTTCTCATAATCCGATTCTTCCACCAATCGAAGCGATCTGGTGCCACATCTAATCCGTCTAATTGTGGTTCAAACTCTGAAATTTCGATCTTTCCATCAACGATTGGCAAATGAGCCACATCAGAGGCAAGTAGCGAGCCAGTACCAAGGCCACAATCAAAGTTCATTTCCTTGAAAGATGCAGCGAGCATTAGTCCGTGATTGATTCCCACCGCACTTTCTAGTGCGCTTGAAACAATAACTGGCAAATTGTGATGCTCTGCAAGAGCATGGGCACGTTTAATGCCACCCAATGGTTGAACCTTAAGCATCAAATAATCAATTGCACCTGTTAAATCAATGTCAAAAGGGTTAGCTGCTTTCCGAAGAATTTCATCTCCTACAATTTTGACTGGTGTTCTACTTTTCAATTCACGCAGTTCTTTAATAGTTGCACATGGTTGCTCTACATATTCAATCTGACCAACTGAAGCTAAAAACTCTTCTGCTTGACCCACATTCCAAAGTCCATTGACATCAATTCGTATATTTGCTTGTGGTCGTAGTTTCCGAATTGCATTAACTCGAGCTAAATCTTCGACCAAGTTATTGCCCACTTTTACCTTAAAAGTATTTACGCCTGGAAAAGAGTCAACAATTCTGGCCAGCTCATCGGGGTCATTTAGTGCTGGAATAGTTCCATTAACCGCTACGGATGTCCGATAAAGCTTTGGTTGTGGAGTTGTTGCCGCTTCAATAGCACTGGCTAACCATGGGGCTGATTCAGCATCGTCATATTCAA
>Ga0208465_1000066_pt1 | contig 35772 bp, 26 predicted proteins | sample LakMenEpi31Aug10_FD_150749 | JGI IMG/M metagenome (GOLD analysis project Ga0208465, IMG submission 150749) | Freshwater microbial communities from Lake Mendota, WI - 31AUG2010 deep hole epilimnion (SPAdes) | ecosystem: Environmental > Aquatic > Freshwater > Lake > Epilimnion/Euphotic zone ...
CAAATTGAGGCCAGTCAATTGACCGGCATCGCTGTGGAGGATAGGGATACAGCGATGCTAGCAGCGGCAGCCCTGCGACAGCAGGGAGTGGGAACGGCGATCGTTAAATTAGGATCGGATGGCGTGGTGGTGGCGACCCAGGCTGGTCACTTCCACCACGCCGCCCTGCCGGTCAGGGCGGTGGATACTGTGGCCGCGGGAGATGCCTTCAACGGCGGCTTGGCGACAGCCCTAGCGGAGCATATGGCCCTGGAGCCAGCCGTAGCCTTTGCCACCGCCGTGGCCGCCTATGCCGTTACCCAGGCTGGAGCTCAGGCTGCCATGCCAACCCGAGCTCAGTTGCAGACCTGGCTGGAGACTACAGAAGTCTAAGGCGCTTCCGTCTGGTCATCAATTAGCAAGTCATCATCTAAATCCAACATGGCCAGCTCTTCCGCCATGGCTGAAAAGTCGTCGTCATCTTCAGCGGTATCATTGCTACTAGCGGATTCTGATCTTTCTTCGACGGATAGACCGCCAATCATTTCATCATCCACTATCATCCCCAGGTCAGGGTCCATATCGTAGCTGCGGGCAGTGAGATCGTCCAGCACCACGTCAGGCAACATCATATCGTCATCAATGATGGGGGAGTCGTAGCCCGCATCTATATCCAACGCTGGGGAATCTTCGTAGGCGTTATAGCCGGTACCGGCCGGGATCAGTCGACCGATAATCACATTTTCCTTCAGACCCCGTAGCCAGTCAGACTTGCCCTCGATCGCCGCTTCGGTCAAGACCCGGGTAGTTTCCTGGAAGCTGGCGGCGGAAATAAAGCTATCGGTGTTCAGGGAGGCTTTGGTGATCCCTAAGAGTACGGGGGTGTACTGGGCTGGGGCACCGCCAGTAATGGACATGGCTTCGTTGACCTGTTCAACCTGGTAAATCTCCACCAACTCCCCGGGTAGCATAGTGGTATCGCCACCATCATCGATACGGCATTTTGAGGACATTTGCCGGACGATCACCTCGGTGTGTTTGTCTGAAATGTCAATCCCCTGGGACTGGTACACCGACTGTACCTCATTCACCAGGAAGGACTGCACCTGTTGCAAGCTCAAAAGGGCTGCATCGTGGGTACCTCGCCCCAGGCTGAGGTAGTATTCAAAAAACACCTCGAGAATTTCGTGGGGGTTGGCAGGACCATCGGTCAGGTGTTCAGCGGTACTGACCACCTGGCCGTCGGAAACGGTCACATTTTGCCCCGGATTGATGGGGTACTCGGCGACTACTCCATCTTCTTCAATCACTTTAACTTCAACACTTTCATCATCGCTATAGACCACCTGGGCAGTGCCGGGTCGTCGAGCCAGGACACAGGCTTCCTTCGGTTTGCGGGCCTCCAGCAATTCTTCAATACGGGGTAAACCCTGAATAATATCGCCGGTTTTCGCCCGTTCAAACACCAGTAACACCAGGTTATCCCCCCGTTGCACCAGGTCACCATCCTCAATGTGAAGTACGGCACCGGTGGATACCCGATAGGGACGAGCTAATCGCAGTGTTAGCTGGGAGCCGCTAATGGCAGTAACCTCTCCGGACTCATTATGGCTGATACCTGGGGCCAAGGGGGTTTCCGCCACCACCAGATCACCGACCTGAACGGAGGTGGATTGTCCCTGGAGGTCGACTTCCACCCGGTCTGAATCTCGTACCACCAGTAGACGACGCACCGCTTCCTGACCTTTCCGAATGCCTCGTACCTCGCCGGATTCTTTGCACTTGATTTCGGTTCGGGCCAGAATCGCTCCAGGACCGATCTGTTGTCCCTCTTCCACCAGTAGGGCCGTAACGGTACTACCCTGGGTTTGGTCGGCGGCCACATCGCGACGGATGACCTGGGTTTCCAGGACCACCATCTGTAAACGCATCAGGTCAGGATCCTGTTCATCAGGAACCAGTTCAATATCTGCCACCACATGGGGAGCTTCGTCTTCGATGTCTAGAACCAGTTGGGTCCGTAGCAACTCTACGCCATCCACGGATTTAACCCGTTCCCCATCTTTGTAGGGAACCCGCTGCACCGCCCGCAGTTTGATGGAGCTAATTGCCTCAGCGTTCGACCCCTGGCTGGGGACAGCGGGCTCGTCCGGCACTGGATACTCATCTACGGGTCGGAGTAGCATGGCTGCCCCTTCTGGGGTTTCAACGTACTCGACGAAACGCAGGTCCTCCGCTATTAAACCCGGCATGACCTCCTCGCCCGCCGTCACGATCGCCCCATCGCGGTCCATTACATCTTCGGGGGCATCCACCATGTGAATATCCCCGGGCTTAATCAGCACCTCCCGCAGGATGTCATTTTTCTGGGTGACCTCAACCACGCCGCTGTTTTGACAGAAAATGTCCTTGACGATTTCTGTGCCGGCTTCTACGTACTGACCGTCTTCCACCAGCAGTAGGGAGATATCTTTGTTAACCTCGTGGGCTTCCTCCGGAATCCACAGGAGGGTGCCCCCCTGGACAACTTCGTAGCCCTGCTTACCTTTACCTTTTTTAGCCACCTCTAAGCCAGAAAACTTGACAATGCCACCGGTCTGAGTTTGATAGCGATTATCCTCGAGTTCGGCAATTACTTGGCCGCTGGTAACCTTAGCGCCGGGGGTGGCAATCAGGGAGAACCGTTGACCGTAGGTTGTCTCAATGAAGTAGTGCTCCCGTCCCTGGCCCTGCTCCTTGCGAACCTGGGCTTGGTCAAGCATGACCGAAGCGGTAATAATTTGCACCTCGCGGCTGCCCTTGTCATCCTCTGGGACGGGCAAACGCACCAGCCCTCCGCGCTCAGTGGTGAGTTTAGTAGTGGCTAGGGTATCCCCTGCCTTAACGTTGTCACCGTTGTTGACCACGGGCTCCGCCCCGGGTAAGAGGTTGTAGACATCACCGGAGAGTACCCAGAGCAGCCCCCCGCGCTGGGCCAAGCGGGTGGTGTTGCCCTGGCGATCAGTTCTTTCCTCCTGCACCAAGCCATCAAATTTGACCTCCCCAGCTAAATCCGAGGTAACGTCCTTAGTGGCTTTTTCTGTAACTTTCCGGGTACGGCCCGCGGAGGGCAGCTCTGCGAGCAGCTGTTCCTGGGCAACGGTATCGCCTTCGTTAACAAACAAAATAGTACCCTGGGGTAGGCTTTCGGTTTGGTTCTTGCCGCCGCCCTCAATTACCAGGTCGGCGTTAGACTCCAGCATGAAGGCATCTTCACCGTAGCGGGTCCGAAACGGGCGGGTTTTATAGCGCTTGGACATGCGCACTACACCGCTCTTACTGGCCTTAATGCGAGGGGCCATTTCCCCTGTGAAGGTGCCGCCAGTGTGGAAGGTCCGCATGGTCATCTGGGTACCGGGCTCCCCAATCGATTGGGCGGCGATAATACCAACGGCTTCTCCCAGATCAACCATTTCTGAGTGGGCCAGGCTCCAACCGTAGCAAAGTTGGCAAACGGAGCGGGTGGCTTCGCAGGTCAAGGGCGATCGCACCATTACCTCCTCTACACCTGCCTGAACCAGGGTTTCAGCCAGCTCAGGGGAAACCGCCTGGTTTTTCTCCAGCAAAATCTCACCGGTTTGCGGGTGTAACACATCGGTGGCCACCACCCGACCCAACAGTCGGTTTTCCAGGGGGATCAGCACCCGTTCGCCATCGGTCATACTGCGCAGGGGAATACCCCGATGGGTGCCACAGTCCTGCTCTCGAATAATCACGTCCTGCGAGACATCCACCAGGCGACGGGTCAAGTAGCCTGAGTCGGCAGTACGCAAAGCCGTGTCCACCAGGCCCTTACGGGCCCCGTAGGAGGAAATCACGTACTCCGTCACCGTCAGCCCTTCTCGAAAGTTGGTCTTAATGGGTAGGTCAATGATTTCCCCCTGGGGGTTGGCCATCAGCCCCCGCATCCCCACCAGTTGGCGGACCTGGGAAATATTCCCCCGGGCTCCGGAGAAGGCCATCATATAGACCGAGTTGAGGGGGTTGTTTTCCTTAAAGTTGCGAACCACCTGATCCTTCAGCTCTTCGCTGGTATCATTCCAGGTATCGATCACCTTGGTGAGGCGCTCCACTTCGGTGATTTCCCCACGGGTGTAGCGTTCCTCCGTAGCCCGGATGTCTTCTTCGGCGGCCGCCAGTAGTTGCCGCTTCTCCTGGGGCACCTGCAGGTCCTCAACACTAATCGATACCCCCGCTCGAGTGGCGTATTTGAAGCCCAAATCCTTAATACGGTTGGCCATTTGGGCCGTGCGGGCAGTGCCGTAGTGGGTAAAGGACCAGGAGATCAGCTTTTTGAGCTGCTTTTTATCGATAATGCGATTGCGAAAAATCATTGAGGATGGAGTCGACCCTTGTTCCGCCATAGGTTGTACCCTTGTGTAGTGGTGTTGCCTGAATCCCGTTTTGCCCTGGGTGGATTCCGATGGGCGACCCCAGGGAGTCGCCATGGTTATGACTAGCCGGCGATCGCCTCCAGCACCGCCTTGTTGTAGATAATCCGACCGGGAGTGGTCTTGATGTACTGGGAGATTAAGTTTCCCTCCCTATCCAATCGCCGCCGTCGATCTCCATAAATCTCGGTGACCGTGCCATCTTCTGCCTCAGTCCGCTCCGGGTTACTGCTGGGTTTGTCCGACTCCACTTCGCCATCAAAACGTAGCCATACCTGGGCATGGAGATCCACCATACCCTGCTCAAAGGCCATGATGGCGTCATCTAGGCTGGCGAAGTAACGGCCCGCCCCTTTGGTGGCATTGGGGTTCTCGGCGGTCAGGTAGTAGCAACCCAGCACCATGTCCTGACTAGGGGTAATAATCGGTTGCCCCGTGGCGGGAGATAGGACATTGTTGGAGGCCAGCATTAAGAGCCGAGCCTCGGCCTGGGCCTCCAAGGAGAGGGGAACATGGACCGCCATCTGGTCACCGTCAAAGTCCGCGTTGAAGGCGGGGCAAACCAGGGGATGGAGTTGAATCGCCCGACCCTCCACCAGGATTGGTTCAAAGGCCTGAATTCCCAGGCGGTGTAGGGTGGGGGCCCGGTTCAGCATGACTGGATGGCTTTCAATCACCTCCTCCAGCACCTCCCAGACACTGGCATCCTGGTTAAGGATCATCTTTTTGGCGGCTTTGATGTTGTTGACCAAACCCTGGCGAATCAGCCGATGGATGACAAAGGGCTGGAACAGCTCGATAGCCATTTCCCGAGGTAGGCCACACTGGTGAATTTGCAGCTTCGGCCCCACTACGATCACCGATCGGCCAGAGTAGTCAACCCGCTTACCCAGCAGGTTCTGGCGAAAACGGCCCTGTTTCCCTTCGATAATGTCCGATAGGGACTTGAGGGGACGATTATTGGCACCGACCACCGTACGGCCTCGACGACCGTTGTCAATCAAGGCGTCCACCGCTTCCTGCAACATCCGCTTTTCGTTGCGAACAATGATTTCCGGAGCTAGAATTTCCTGCAGGCGGGCCAGGCGATTATTACGATTAATCACCCGGCGGTAGAGGTCGTTCAGGTCTGAGGTGGCAAAACGCCCGCCATCTAACTGCACCATGGGCCGCAGATCGGGGGGAATGACCGGAATCACGTCCAACACCATCCACTCGGTTTTAGAGCCGGTGGCGATGAAGTTATCAATTACCCGCAAGCGCTTAATTATCTTGGCCCGTTTTTGCCCCTTGGAGTTAGCAATGTCCTCTCGGAGCTTTTCCGCCACCGTATCCAGTTCCATATCCTGGAGGAGCTGCTGTAGGGCTTCCGCACCGATCCCCACCTCAACTCCAGACAACTGAGCATCTTCATCGTAGAGTTGATCTTCGATTTCAATCCATTGGTCTTCGGTCAGTAATTGCTTGTAGGTCAGGTTTTCCGCGTTGCCCGGATCCAAGACTACGTAGGCATTAAAGTAAACAATCTGTTCCACATCCCGCAGGGGCATGTCCAGTAGGATGGCAATATAGCTGGGAATACCCTTCAGATACCAGACGTGGGCAACGGGAGCCGCCAGTTTGATATAGCCCATACGATGGCGACGGACTCGAGACTCGGTCACCTCTACACCGCAGCGCTCACAGACAATGCCGCGGTGCCGGACCCGCTTGTACTTGCCGCAGTGGCATTCCCAGTCCTTTGCGGGACCAAAAATGCGCTCACAGAAGAGCCCATCCATTTCTGGCTTGAGGGTGCGGTAGTTAATGGTCTCGGGCTTAGTCACCTCCCCCACCACCTGTCCGTTGGGAAGGGTACGTTCGCCCCATTGACGAATTCGTTCTGGGGATGCCAATCCAATTTTGACGTAGTCAAACCGCTGTTCTACCTTAGGCATGGGTGGGTATTTCCTTGTAAGCGCTGAATCAAGTCAGGGGGAAACGGGTAACCTATCTTAATAAGCCCGGGATATAAGGGCCGACTGACCTCTAGTCGGCCCTGGATTTGTGAGTATTGGTCTAGTTAAGGACTACTCATCCAGGTCGTCACTATCCTCCCGAGCGATGGACTCATAGGTGGGGCGTGAGGGAGCTCGACGCACATTCAGATCGGCCATCAGGTCAACCTCAATATCTCGGCTAGTGCCATCCTCGCGGGTTTCCACTTTGTGGACAGCAATGTCTAAACAGAGGGACTGCAACTCTCGCATCAGCACCTTAAAGGACTCTGGGGTACCGGGGCGAGGAATGGATTTACCCTTAACAATGGCGTTGAGAGCTTCGTTACGACCCTGCATATCGTCAGACTTAACCGTTAGCAATTCCTGCAGGGTATAGGCCGCCCCAAAGGCTTCCAGGGCCCACACCTCCATTTCCCCGAACCGCTGACCGCCCTGCTGGGCCTTGCCGCCCAGGGGTTGCTGGGTGACCAGGGAGTAGGGACCGGTGGAGCGGGCGTGGATCTTGTCATCCACCAGGTGCACCAGTTTCAGCATGTAGGCTTTACCGATGGTGATAGGACGATCAAAGGGCTCACCGGTACGACCATCAAAGACCTGGATCTTACCCGGATCCTCAGGGTTAAACACCCACTCCTTAGCGGTGGATTGCCTCGCTTCCATCAACTTGCCGTGGGTGGAATTACGGGAGGCTTCCTCACCGTACATTTCGTCAAAGGGAATCACCTTGAAGCGGGCATTCAAATTTTCAGCGGCCCAACCTAGCAAACATTCAAACACCTGCCCCACGTTCATGCGGGAGGGTACCCCCAGGGGGTTGAGGACGATATCCACCGGTGTGCCATCGGGGAGGTAGGGCATGTCTTCGATCGGTAGGATCCTGGAAATAATGCCCTTGTTGCCGTGGCGACCGGCCATTTTGTCACCCACCTGAATCTTGCGTTTTTGGGCAACATAAACCCGTACCACCATGTTGGCCCCTGGCGGCAGCTCATCCCCCTGTTCCCGGGTAAAGACTCGCACATCTACTACCCGGCCCTTTTCGCCGTTGGGTACCCGCAGGGAGTTATCCCGTACATCCCGGGCTTTTTCACCAAAGATAGCCCGCAATAATTTTTCCTCTGGGGGTTGGTCTGACTCCCCCTTAGGAGTGACCTTACCCACCAGGATATCACCGGATTCTACCCAGGCGCCGATGCGGATAATACCGGTTTCATCCAACTGGCGCAGGGCGTCTTCCCCCACGTTGGGAATTTCCCGAGTAATTTCCTCCGGCCCCAGTTTGGTTTGACGCGCCTCAATCTCGAATTTCTCGATGTGGATAGAGGTGTAGATGTCGTCATAGACCAGCCGCTCGCTGAGTAGGATGGCGTCTTCGTAGTTGTATCCTTCCCAGGGCATGTAGGCCACCAGCACGTTTTGACCCAGAGCCAGCTCACCTCCCTCGGTGGCGGAGCCATCCGCTAGAACCTGACCAGTCTGGACGCGATCGCCCGGAAAAACGATAGGTCTCTGGTTCAGACAGGTATCCTGATTAGACCGTTGGTACTTCTGCAATTCGTACTCGTGCAGGTTACCATCCCCATCCCGTACCTTAATCCAATCCGCATCCAGGTAGACTACCTCCCCATCGCTGCGGCTAATAATCACCATACCTGAGTCACGGGCGGCCTGGGCCTCCAGCCCCGTACCCACCAGCGGACGTTCTGGCCGTAGCAGGGGTACCGCCTGGCGCTGCATGTTGGAACCCATCAGGGCTCGGTTAGCGTCATCGTGTTCTAGGAAAGGGATTAAGGATGTGGCCACCGAGATAATTTGCACCGGCGAAATGGCAACGTAGTCCACCTCGGTGGAGTCTGTGGTGGTAAAGTCCTGGCGATAGCGCACCGGCACCGTACTGCCGAGGATGTAACCATCACTGTCGGTAGCAATGTCACCGGGCGCTACCCGCAGATCGTCCTCCTCATCGGCGGTCATGTAAATCGGTTCTCGGTCCTTTCTGACCCGGCCATTTTCCGCCTTAAAGAAGGGAGTTTCAATAAAGCCAAACTCATTCACCCGGGCATGGGTGGCCAGGGAGCCAATTAACCCCGCATTAGGTCCTTCTGGCGTTTCGATGGGGCAAATACGGCCGTAGTGGGAGGGATGAATATCGCGCACCGCAAAACCAGCCCGTTCCCGGGTCAAGCCACCAGGGCCCAGGGCGCTGATACGTCGCTTATGGGTCAACTCCGCCAGGGGATTGGTCTGATCCATAAATTGAGACAGTTGGCTGGAGCCAAAGAACTCCTTAATAGCCGCCACCAGGGGTTTGGGGTTGACCAGGGAAGCGGGGGTGAGAGCATCGGCATCGGAAACGGTCATCCGTTCGCGGATAATTCGCTCGAGGCGATTCAGACCTACCCTCACTTGGTTTTGTAACAATTCCCCCACCGATCGCACCCGACGATTACCCAGGTGATCGATATCATCGACGCTACCAATGTCAAACTCCAGGTTGATCAGGTAATCGATCGCCGTCAAAATATCGGTCGGAGTCAACACCCGCACCGTATCCGGCACATTCAGCCGTAATTTTCGGTTCAACTTATAGCGCCCCACCCGACCCAGATCGTAGCGCTTGGGATCATGGAAGCGGGAAAAGAGGAGTTGTTCACCCCCCGCCACCGTGGGCGGTTCACCGGGACGTAGCTTACGGTATAGCTCTAGCAATGCCTCCTCTTCACTAAACTGACCTTCCTTCTCAATGGTTTTCTGGAAGTATTCCGGGTTACGTAGGGAGTCAAAGATTTCATTATCGGTTAGCCCCAGCGCCTTCAGTAAAACCTGGGCAGAGAGCTTGCGGGTCTTGTCAATCCGCACCCACACCAGATCATTTTTATCGGTCTCAAACTTCAGCCAAGCGCCCCGGTTAGGAATCAGGTTGGCATTGTAGGTGCGACGACCGTTTTTGTCGGTTTCTGCCTTGTAATAAACCCCAGGACTCCGCACAATCTGGTTAACAATGACCCGCTCCGCCCCATTGATGATGAAGGTGCCCCGATCTGTCATCAGGGGCAAATCGCCAATGAACACCTCCTGTTCCTTAATTTCTCCGGTTTCCTTGTTAATCAACCGGGTAGGCACATACATTTGTACGGCGTAGGTCGCATCCCGACGCTTAGCCTCATCGACATCGTACTTCGGCCGCTTGAGTTTATATTGCTTGCCCAGGAAGTGCAGCTCCAACTTGCCGGTGTAATCCGTAATCGGCGAGAAGCTTTCCAATTCTTCGATTAGCCCTTCTTCTAAAAACCAGCGAAAGCTAGATCGCTGGATTTCAACCAGGTCAGGCAATACAAAGTTGGGGGTGGTGTAGGTGGTAGGTTGAGTCATGGGTATCCTAAAGCAAATCAGGCCCTAGCCCTGGGATGGTGGTACGAAAGTTAGCCGGAAAACAATTGGGAGCAGTGAGCATTCACTCAAGGTAAGGTCAAGTTAGTGGTCACATGGGGTAGTAGGTTGGTCATGGACAGAGAGAGCACCGGGAAGTATCAAGCGCCAGGGAGGCCAATGGGCGGCTGGGCATGCCCTCCCGCCCGGACCTAAACCAACGATTAAGGCAGTAACGGCTTTGTAGTCGGTACTGGACCGGGCAAACGGAAAAGATCCCAAGCATTCTGGGTGGTGATGGCAGCTAATTGGTCAAGGCTAACCTGACGCAGCTCAGCCAAATGGGTTGCGACATGGGCAAGGAAGGCGGGTTGATTAGGGCGATGTTTTCGCTGGGGCTCGGGGGATAAAAAGGGACAGTCGGTCTCAATCAGTAAACGCTGCTCAGGTACCAACTGGGCTGAATCCTTCACCTGTCCAGCATTCTTGAAGGTGACAATGCCGCTAAAACTGATATAAAAACCCAGGTCGAGAAACCAACTCGTTTCCTCTGGCGTGCCCGCCCAGCAGTGCATTACCCCCCGGATAGGGCCGATCTGTCGCTGAAAGTTAGCGATTAGATCGGCGGTTTCCCTGGCGGCATCACGGCAATGAACGATTACGGGCAGACCCAGGTCGTGGGCAATAGCCATCTGGGCCCAGAAGGCCTGTCGCTGGCGATCGCCATTCTCAGCCTTATAGAAATCTAGCCCCGTTTCCCCAATCGCCACCACCCGCCCATCGGTAGCCGCTAGGTCTCTGATTTGCGCCGCCGTAGCTTCGGTCCAGCGATCTACGTCGAGGGGATGGAGCCCAACCGCCAGGGACAACTCGGGAAAACGATCGGCAATAGCCTGCATGGCCGAAAACTCTTCGGGCACTACGCAGGCGTGGATCAGCCTAACCACCTCAACCTCCCGCCAGGCCTGAGCCAAACGGTCGAGATCGGCGGCAAATACCTCAAAATTCAGATGGACATGGGTATCAACCAGGGGCATGGGGGCTAGTTAAAAAACTGATGGGAAATCAGAGTAAGGAAGGCCACCTAGGAGACCGATGCAGAGACTTGCGAATCAACTCCCTTTAATACCCTGGCCAAACGAGACTTTTTACGAGCCCCAGCATTGGGGTGTAAAACTCCCTTCTTAACAGCCTTGTCAATTTTGCTGTAGGCGGCTGCCATGCTAGTGGAGAGAGCCTCCAGGTTGGCGGCGGTGGGATCGGCCTGGTAGGCATCAACAGTGGAAAGATAGCGCTTACTCAGGGTTTTAACCGCCGACTTATAGGAGCGATTACGCAACCGGTTACGCTCCGCAACTTCAATGCGTTTAAGTGCAGACTTAATGTTCGCCACAATTTGCCCTAGCTTAACAAGATTTACGATCAATCTGAATAAGCTATGATAGCACTGTTTGATCCGCTCTTACACTTTATTTTCAGTCAAGTTATCATAGAAGGAAATCGACTAGGATTGTAAAGCAGCAGGGCTCTGGTTATTCTGGCTTGCTGGCCCTAATGGCACGGTTGCCGACTGGTAGCTTGCCTGCTGATTCTCTGAATTGTCTATCGCTGCTCTATTGGGATAGCCCTGCTGCCATGCTGCGCATCATTCATCAGCTAACTGAAGCCAAGACAGAGTTGCAGCGTATCTGTAATCGTATCCATGATGATCAGATGGTCCATAAGGAGGCCACGGTCCGGGAGGTGCTCCATGCCGTTAAGCGTCAGGGCGATCAGGCCTTAGTTCAGTACACAGCTGATTTCGATCGCATCACCCTGACTTCAGAACAACTCAGGGTGACCGGGGCTGAGCTAGATGCAGCTTACCAACAGGTGAGTAAGCCCTTGCTGGATGCCATCCACCTGGCCTGCCAAAATATCGAAGCATTTCATCGACAAAGGTTGCCCAAAAGTTGGGTAACCTTTGAATCCGATGGTGTGGTATTGGGTAAACGTTATACGCCGGTCGACCGAGCCGGTATCTATGTGCCGGGAGGCCGCGCTGCCTACCCGAGCACGGTATTGATGAATGCGATTCCAGCGCGAGTCGCCGGTGTATCTAAGATTGTCATGGTGACTCCCCCGGGCCCTGGGCTAGGGGTTAATCCGGCGGTGTTGGTGGCGGCCCAGGTAGCTGGCGTTACAGAGATTTATCGAGTTGGGGGGGCTCAGGCGATCGCTGCCCTAGCCTATGGCACAGAAACGATCCCGTCGGTAGATGTGATTACCGGTCCTGGTAATGTCTACGTTACCCTAGCTAAGCAACTGGTCTTCGGCCGGGTTGGCATTGACTCCCTAGCAGGGCCTTCCGAAGTGTTAGTGATTGCTGATCGCCATGCTGACCCGACCCATGTTGCCGCCGACCTGCTGGCCCAAGCAGAGCATGACCCTATGGCAGCGGCTATCTTGATCACCCCTAGTGCTTCCCTGGCGGAAGCCGTTGCCCTCGAGGTAGAACACCAACTAACCGATCATCCTCGCCAAACCCTAACGGAAAAAGCCATCGCTAACTACGGTCTAGCCATCGTCGTGGATAGCCTGGAACAAGCCTGTGAACTCTGCAACCAGTTCGCCCCAGAACATCTACAGTTGGAGGTGGGAGATCCGTGGGACTGGTTACAATACATTCGTCATGCCGGAGCGATTTTCCTGGGTTACTCCACACCGGAGGCGATTGGTGATTACCTAGCAGGACCTAACCACACCCTGCCCACCTCCGGTGCAGCCCGTTATGCCTCCCCCCTGGCTACGGAAACCTTCATGAAGCACTCTAGCTTAATTCAGTATTCTCCAGCAGCTCTAGAGGCGGTGTCGGGGGCCATCGCTGCTCTCACCCAGGCGGAGGGATTACCGTCCCACGGCGAGTCGGTAAGACGACGTACCCAAGGTCAGGAGTCCAGTCTAGCCTCAGGCTCTGATGATAAAAGAGATTCAGTGTAATTAGGGTAGCGATGTCTAATGTTTAAATCCGTTTTGATTGCCCTCAGTAATTCTTCCCTGGATGAAGTCATTATTGCCAATGCCCAGGCCCTAGCCTTAGTCCCTGAGGCCAAGGTGATTTTAGCTCACGTCTTACCCTATCCCCAGGATCGACCGGATCAAGACCTATCCCGTCCCCTGTCGACGGATGTCGAATTGCCTAACCATCAAGTTGAAAACCATCTCAGGGCCCTCGGCGATCAGTTCAGCTGTGTGAACTTGGTTTTTGAGGTGGTTCAGGGAGAACCTGAGGTTGAAATTATTCGTCTAGCCCATATTTACAACGTAGATTTGATCATTTTAGGGAGCCGTGGTTTGACTGGTGTAGATCGGATTCTGGCCAAATCGATCAGTAGCGAAGTGGTGGAAAATGCTTCCTGCACTGTCATGGTGGTGAAATCTGAAGTATAGCCCTGGCTCAGCAGACCCTTCACCTCGGCCTCAGCTCCACCAAACCCTTAACTTCCCTGGATTTCAATCTCAACCCAATCTGAAAGTTCACCGTCACAAGCTTAGCTGCCGGAGAACAAGGACAATCTTTGAGACCTTCACCAAGCAACACTATCCCTTGGATTTTGCCTAAGACTCTTAAATACTAAACTCCGGATCAACCCCACGCCAGACCGCTACTAACTTGCCCTGGATGTCTACCAGATCGGCGGGAAACTCCATTACCGGATAATTAGGGTTGGCGGGCTTTAACTTGATTTGATTACCACTGCGGTAGAAGGATTTTAGGGTAGTGCCGGTTTCCACCCTGGCCGCAACGATGGTGCCCTCCCGTACGGACTGGGGGTCTTTAACCGGTCGCATGATCACCACATCTCCCTCCAAAATCATGGCGTCTACCATGCTGTCTCCGGTCACCCTGAGGGCGTAGTCTCCAGACTGAATCGGTATACCGTTTAGGTCGAGGCGCTCTACATCATCGGTAAAAGCTTCGTTGACAAAACCTGCGGCAATAGTTCCTAGAATAGGGAGCCCCCTAAGGTCTTCACGGATTCGAATGGTGCGAGCTTTACCCTCAGTCCACTCGATATAACCTTTATTTTTTAAGTGTTCTAAACGACTTTGAATAGGGGCTGGAGACTTGAGGTCCATAGCCTTCATCATCTGGCGAATGGAGGGAGAATGTTGGTTAGTGCGGATATAGTCAACCAACCAATCGTAGAGTTCTTGCTGGGCAGGTGTTAGGGTTTCCATAGGGGGTTGGCCAGGGTAGCCATACTAAATTCTCAGAACAATTGTACCAGGGAGCGATATCTCTGTCTAGGCTCTGCTACTTGATTAGCAATTCCTATTTTAAGTCATATGTACTAGCATGAGTGATTCCCGAGGCCTTTGCCATTGACCACTGAAGGGAAAAAGTAAGAGTTTTATGCCAAATCCCAGTCCTAAAACCCCGGTTCTTGAAAGGCCAAATCTTTGATGGACGTTACTTTCCCTTTTTGGATCGGGTGTAAACAGTCAAGATTTAGTATCAGTCGTTAGACTGGCCCAGCATCAGTCCGCTGAGGGAAAAACTTTCCATGATGAGAATTGCCGGCTATTTGACAATGACCTCAGATCTAATCTTCAGTTGGACTTGCCCCGGTGTAGGGAGGTCCAGAGGGGGTGGTGAGGTCCTTGACGGTTAATCCGCTGTAGCCAGGTCTCTAGCCGTTGCTGCTCAGATCTGGCCAGACCAAACAGGAGGTAGCGACTTTCCGCCACCAATAGGGCAACGGTCAAACCCAGACATAGGCCCAGACCTACTGAAGCTAAACGATGATAGAACAGTCCATAGCGTAGGGCGGTCCAGGTGAAGTACTGGCGTAATAAAGCCACCTCTGGGTATAGGCTCCAGAGGCTTAGGGTACCTACGGTCAGCCATAACCCTAATACGGTCAACCACCAACGCCGCCATAGAATTGTCCGTAGTTGATGAATTTGTTTTTTCTGGCTGGAATCCAGGACCACCGGGGTAATTAGTCTGTAAATTCAACGAGTCGATTCTATCTCTTGATTAGCCATCGCGGCGAGATCGGCTTCATCAGTGTTACCGTACATCTGACCATTGCGCTCTCGCCACAGTGCTAAAAGCGAACTGGCGATGAAGATACTAGAGTAGGCCCCAGCGACAAAGCCAATGATCAGGGCAAGGGCGAAATACTTGAGGGTTTGTCCTCCAAAGGCGACGATCGCCAGCAGCGGTAGGGTGGTGGTCAAACTTGTATTGATGGACCGGGTCAAGGTTTGGTTAACCGCATCATCGACAATATCGTTAATATGGGTTTTGGGAGAAAGCTTGATATTTTCACGAACGCGATCGTAGATTACCACCGTGTCATTCACAGAAAATCCTACGATTGTTAGAAGCGCGACGATAAATAGACTATCAACCTCCACCCCCGCCACCAGTCCTAGAATACTAAAAACCCCACTGGTGACAAGCACATCATGGAATAGGGCAATAATTGCGAAAATCGCGTAGTCTAACCGGAACCTGAGACTGAGATAGATCACGATGCCAGCGAAGGACACCAACAGGGCGAGCAAACCTGAGCTTAATAACTGCCGGCCAATTACCGGTCCTACTGAGTCAATTTGTACACTATTACTATCAAAGGGACCGATTTCAGTATCTAGAGCGCCTTGGAGTTGAGTGCGTTCTTGTGCTGACAGAGGGCGGGTGCGAATGGAGAGAATCTGCAACTTGGGATCGAGGATCTGTAAGCTACTAGACCCCAATCCCTGATCAGACAATACCTGGCGGACCTGGGCTAGATCAATATCACCGCTACAGCCATTGACGAGAGCACAGCTGCGGGTGAGTTGGAGACGAGTCCCACCGGCAAAATCTAGACCGGGCTTGAGGGGAGCCCCAAACTGCTGCCAGGAAATCACCGCCGCGATCAGACCCAGCATAATTACCAGGCTAGAGATGATCCACCAGAGGCGGCGCTGCTTAATAACCGCTAGTTTCATGGAGTGGCACTCCTAGGAGGTAGGTTGCCCAGCCCAGGGCAAAATAGAGATGGCCTACGAAATCGGGGTAAACCCAAGATAAAAAACAATAAAGCCCGGGTACAGGTCAAGGCGGTAAACATACTAATGATCACCCCCAGCCCTAGGGTCAGAGCAAATCCCTTGACCAGCCCAGCCCCTAGCCAAAACAGGGCTACACAGGCAATCACGGTAGTCACGTTACCATCGAGGATGCTGGAGAAAGCCCGGTAAAACCCCGATTCCACCGATCGATACAGGGTTTTCCCAGCCCGCAGCTCTTCGCGGGTCCGCTCAAAGATTAAAACATTGGCATCCACCGCCATACCGATGCTGAGGATAAACCCGGCAATGCCAGGTAGGGTCAGGGTAACCCCTAACAGGTTAAAGGCGGCCCAGGTGAGTAGGGCATAGATGACCAGGGCAATATCCGCCACAATGCCAGGTAATCGGTAGTAAACGGCCATAAAGATCAAAACCAGCACCAAACCGCCAATGCCGGCATAGACGCTACGCTGAACACTGTCTCGCCCTAGGGTCGGACCCACGGTGCGATTTTCTACCACCTCCACCGGTAGGGGTAGGGCGCCACCGCGCAGCTGCACCTCCAAATCCCGGGCTGACTCAGCGGTAAAATTACCAGATATTTCGGCATTGCCTCCGGCAATACCGGTTTCAGCGTATTGAACATCGACCCGGGGCGCACTCAAGAGGCGGTTGTCTAGAAAAATGCCCAGCCCCCGTCCCGTACCAGCCACCGATTTGGTCAAGTTAGCAAAATCTTCCGCCCCTTGGGCATTAAATTTAATGTCTACCACCCACTGGGTGCCATTGCCAGGTCGGGCCAGGGCGTCGGTAAGCTTGTCACCGGTGAGTTGGCTGGGTTCGAAGAGCTGACTAATGGAGGTTTCGCTGCTGGCGATCGCGGTCTGAATTTGATCTAACCTGGCCTTAGCCTCCGTACTGATAGCGGCTCCCTGGGGTAGGCTTTTCTGAACGGCCACCAGGTCACCTAAATGGCCCTGTAAAACCTGTTGCTCTACGGCTAGCTGACTCTCGGTGTCCTGTCTTTGGGCTCGAAACTCCAGCTGGGCCGTACCTCCCAAAACCCGTTCCGCCTGCTCAGGATCGCTGACCCCGGGCAGCTGGATCAGGAGTTGGTTGTTACCTAACTGCTGAACCAGGGCCTCTGAAACCCCTAGGCCGTTGACGCGCCCTTCGACCACACTTTGTACCGCCTCCATCTCCCGCTCACCGACAGTGGTAATGGTGGCGGTGGGTTTCACCTGTAGGGTTAACTGGGATCCGCCCCGCAGGTCTAGCCCCAGGCGGGTGGGCACCTGAACAATAACCACCACCGCCGCCACGGTAAGGGCCAGAATTAATCCTAACCAAGCCTGATACTTTGCCATGATCAAACCTTCAGCGCCACCATCTTTTCCACCGCCGCCTCAATTTGCTTAGGCTGAACAATGGTGAGACTCTCCAGTTTACCGTTATAGGGGGTAGGGATGTCCTGGGAAGACAGCCTCACCACGGGTGCATCCAGCTCGTCAAATAGGCGATCGTTAATGGAGGCAACAATTTCGGCCCCAATCCCACCGGTACGCATACACTCTTCTACGACGATTACCCGGTGAGTCTTTTTGATAGAGGGGCCAATGGTTTCAAAGTCCAGAGGTTTTAGGGAGATTAAATCAATCACCTCAGGATCAATACCCTTGGCCACCAGCCCCTTAACCGCCTGCATAACATGGTGTCGCATTCTTGAATAGGTAAGGATAGTCACGTCCTTACCGGGACGCACCACCTCGGCCCTGTCCAGGGGCACTAGATACTCGTGGTTAGGCAGGTCTTCCTTAAGGTTGTAGAGCAACACATGCTCAAAGAAAAGCACCGGATTATCGTCACGGATGGCGGACTTGAGTAACCCTTTGGCGTTATAGGCGGTGGAGCAGGCCACAATCTTCAATCCGGGCACCGCCTGGAAGTAAGCCTCTAACCGTTGGGAGTGCTCGGCCCCCAACTGGCGACCTACTCCACCGGGGCCCCGAATCACCATGGGGATTTTAAAGTTACCGCCGGAGGTGTAGCGTAACATGCCGGCATTGTTGGCAATCTGGTTAAAGGCCAGCAGGAGAAAGCCCATGTTCATGCCCTCAATGATGGGGCGTAAACCGGTCATGGCGGCCCCCACCGCCATGCCAGTAAAGCTGTTTTCGGCGATGGGGGTATCCAGAACCCGTAGATCGCCGTACTTTTGGTATAAATCCTTAGTCACCTTGTAGGATCCGCCGTAGTGGCCCACATCTTCGCCCAGGACAAAAACGGTCTGATCGCGAGCCATTTCTTCGTCAATGGCCTCCCGTAGGGCGTTAAACATCAGAGTTTCTGCCATAGCTTTGCAGTTTATTAGGAATTAAGGACAAGTGAAGGGGAAACACGAATATGGGGGCTTGGCGGCAGCCTTGGGGCTATTAAGATCACCTAGTCTTCGGCAAAAATGTATTTGTATAGGTCGTCTGGACTAGGTTCAGGACTCTCCTCTGCAAAGCTGAGGGCCTCGTCAATAGTACTTTGGATGCGATCGCGAATTTCTTTCAAGGCAGCTTCCTTCAGGAGGTCTCGCTCCAACAGGTAGGCCTCAAAGCGCTTGATCGGATCGCGGGCAAACCAGGTGTCTTTCTCCTCTTTGGAACGTAACTCATCAGGATCTGCCAGGGAATGACCACGAAACCGGTAGGTCAGGCATTCAATCAGGGTCGGACCTTCGCCCGCCCGGGCTCGGGCCACGGCGGCCTGGGCCACTGTCCGCACCGCCATCACATCCATACCATCCACCTCTACCCCAGGCATGCCGAAAACCGAGGCCTTTCGATAAATCTCGGGCTGGGAGGTGGCCCGCTCGTGGGCCATGCCAATCGCCCATTTATTATTTTCCACCACAAATAGGATTGGCAGCTTCCAGAGGGCAGCCATGTTTAAGCATTCAAAAAACTGCCCGTTGTTCGTCGTACCATCACCGAAAAAACAGGCGGTCACCTGATCCGCATCAGCTTGACCCAGGGCATCACGGCGGTAGCGGGACTGGAAAGCGGCCCCCAGGGCAACAGGAATCCCCTCGCCAATAAAGGCAAACCCCCCCAACATATTGTGGGGACTGGAAAACAGGTGCATGGAGCCGCCCCGTCCGCGACTGCAACCGGTTTCTTTACCAAATAACTCGGCCATCACTTGGCGAGCCGGGACTCCGGCACTGAGGGCATGGACATGGTCGCGGTAGGTGCTACACACGTAGTCATCACTGCGCATAGCCTTGATTACCCCACTGGAAACCGCTTCCTGGCCGTTATAGAGGTGAACAAAGCCAAACATCTTGCCGCGATAATACATTTCGGCGCATTTATCTTCAAAGAACCGCCCTAACACCATATCTTCGTAGACAACCTGAGCATCTGAGGCTGAAAGCTCAGTTTCTTGGGCCTGGAGCTGGGGTAATGTTCGTTCTTGAACCATGGTTCTGCTGGGTCCTACGCGGCAACGTCCAACGTTTCACTATACCGAAAAGATCACCCCCGTGGCCAGGGGTAGTTCTATAATTGATAACTTTAAAACTCGTGAAACAATCGCCCCCTATCCCATCTGGGTTGCTTATAGTGGGGAAGGGGGGTTGCTCACCTCTGGTCGTAACTGGTTTCCTATGCTATAAAATGGCAACTTTCTACTAGGTGATTTCGAGCTCTGTCCTACTAGGGTAGTCGTAGCCTAAAGCTAGGGGTTCTATGCCAGTGCTGGCTAAGATAGTGACGTGGTCAGCAGGATTGTCTGCCCACTTTTTAGTTACCATTGCGGGTGAATTCGCTGCTAGAGGTAAGAGTTGTGAAAATTCCATTAGACTATTACCGAATCTTAGGTCTACCACCGCAGGCCACATTAGAGCAGCTACAGCAAGCCCACCGTGACCTCGGGCTGCAGCTTCCCCGGCGAGAGTTCTCCGAGGTGGTGATTAATTCTCGTAAACGTTTGATTGATCAGGCCTATGAAGTCCTGTCCGATCCCGATCGCCGACGGGACTATGACGCCAAGTTACTGGCCAGTGCCTATCCTACGCCCGAGTCCCTGCCTCTGGAAGCCATCGGCAATGGTCAATTGGGGGTAGATGCGGATTTGGGGGAAGCGACCCTGAGGTTACTGGCGACCGAACCATCTGTGGGGGAAGAAAGCGGCCTCACCATCACCATTGAGCCAGAAGATCTGGCCGGTGCCCTCCTCATCCTGCTAGATCTGGGGGAATACGAACAGGTGCTAAGCCTAGCCCAAACCTATGGCCCCATGGCCACCCCCACCAGCCTCCTAACCCAGTCTGGCCAGACCGATCTGGTACTCATTATGACCCTGGCCTGCCTGGAGCTGGGGCGGGAACAGTGGCAGCAACGCCACTATGAAATGGCCGCCAGTTCCCTGCAAAAAGGGCATGACTGGCTGGTGCAACAAAATCAGTTCCCGACGGTGCGGGCGGAAATTCAATCGGAACTCTATAAGCTAAGGCCTTACCGTATCTTGGAGCTCCTTGCCAGTCCCCTGGATCAAACTCGCGAACGCCGCCAGGGACTACAACTGCTCAAGGCCATGTTACAGGACCGGGGTGGTATCGAAGGCCAGGAGAATGATTTATCGGGCCTTGCTATTGATGACTTCCTCCGGTTTATCCAGCAATTACGGGACTATTTGACCACCACGGAACAGCAGGAATTATTTGAACAGGAGGCTCGGCGCCCTTCTCCGGTAGCGATTTACCTGACCGTTTATGCTCTCCTAGCCCGGGGCTTTGCCGATCACCAGCCGGCCCTGATTCGTCGGGCTAAGCAGCTCTTAATGCGCTTGGGAACCCATCAAGATGTGCATTTGGAACAGGCGGTGTGTGCCCTACTGTTGGGCCAAACCGATGAAGCTAACCACGCCCTAGAACTGAGTCAAGAGTACGAACCTCTGGCCTACATTCGGGAGCATTCTCGCCAATCTCCCGATTTGCTGCCTGGACTCTGTCTCTACACCGAACGGTGGTTACGGGAGGAGCTATTTCCCCACTTTCGTGATTTTCGAGATCAAGAGGCTACCCTTAAGGACTACTTTGCCGATCCTAAGGTCCAGGCTTATCTGGAGTCTATGGTACTCGACCCGGAAGCAGAGCGCCCTAGCACCAGACGAAGCCAGAATACTCGGCCCCAGCCCCTGGCCACCTCAGCCCCTGATAGGGCCGCTGGTACCTCGGTGAGACCCCCCAAGGCTACCCTGACCGAGGTCGGATCGGGGGCGACGACCGCAATGAAGGACAGCGGTTTCCTTTCCCCATCAAGCCTCCAGCCAAAGACCCTCAATAATGGTCACCCGTCTTCTTTCCCCAAGCCTGTAACCACAGAGGCGACTAAACCCTTCGAAGAAGGGCTTTCGGTGGCGGAACGGGTAGCCCAGCTATCTCCCGCCGGTCAGCTTACGCCCAGAAGTCCCCGACCAACTGCTCCCGACGAAACTACTCGAGTCGGTGCCAATCGAGATCCTAAGGCAGTAGCCAGTTTAGCTCCAGGCCAAGCGTTTCCCCCTGTCGGTACGATCCAGGCCCGACGGCGACCAGCACTCGGGCGCTCTCCCCGGTGGGGACGTCTCAGCCTGGTTACCCTGACCGGATTAGCAGTCTTAGGCCTACTGGGCTTTGGCGCCATGCGGATGGCCGGGAGCTGGGCAAGTCCCAGGATTAGTGGTCGTCCCCTGGAGATCAGCCTGGCGGAACCGGCTATTGAAATTCCTTCGGCCCCCACGGTTGACGAGCAAATCGGGGTTAAAGACATTGCCAAACGGGTGATTGAGGATTGGCTGACGGTGAAGCGATCGGCCCTTGGCAAAGAGCATCAAACAGAGGGCCTGACCGGTATCCTGGTAGAGCCGCTTTTGACCCAGTGGCAACGGCGGGCGGCGGCGGGGGTGCAGGAAAATTGGTACTGGGAGTACGAACACAGCGTTGCGGTGGATGCTGTCAGCCCCGATGACCCCACCGCTGATCAATTACAGGTGACGGCAACGGTACAGGAAAAGGCCCGGTTGTTTGAGTATGAGGTGGAAAACACCAGTGCCTCCTATAGTGATAGCCTGACGATGCGCTATGATTTGGTGCGTCAAGAGGGCAAATGGTATATCCAGAACATGGGTAAACTCGCTAGTGGCAACTGACCCGCTAGGGGTTTATGCTGGCAGATAGGCTAAAAACCCCGATTTGATAAAATATTTTGATGTTCGACTCATCACCACCCAGGATTGAATGCCAGTAGATAGCCCAGCCCGTTCTTCTCCATCGCTGATTTTAGCGGCCCTCCCTACCCCTCAGCTCTCCACCCCTGAGTGTCCACGGCGGGCTCGCATTCAGATCGATTTGTTACTGTTAGCCACTGAAGCCCTTGATCTCAGCAGTGGTGAGATCCTACTCACCCTGGCTCAAGACCTGGGCTTAGAGGCAATGATCAAGGGTCGAGTCAATCTGTGGCTGCTACGCAGCACCAATCCAATGCGGCGCTATAGCCAGCGTCGCCCCATGCAATTGGAGGAAGCTAAGGCCTTGGCGACTCTGATTGGTCACCAAGCCCGACGGTTAACCGTGCTGATTCGCCAGTTGTTACTGGGTTATCAGCAGCTGACTGCTCAACAGCTTTCCCCCCATCACCATCTGCGCCTGGCGGACTATTTGAGCCGTTTCAGGAGTCATTTTCGAGCCCGAATGAATCCCCGTCGTGCTGGGGTGGTTGCCTATGACACTGACGAAAAGCTGGATCAACTGGCTCTGCAATTGTTAGAACAGCTACTACTCTGTTCCGGTGTATCGGGAACCCAGCGGTTGTGGGCTAGCCTGTTTGACGGAGAGGTACAATGACCGTTAAGCGACAGTATCGGCTACCCTCCTGCACCCTAACCTTAGAGGGGTTGACCGCAAGTTCCAGTGATTTACAATCACCGTTGACGGTGTTGATGAATGCGGAGTGTCAGTTTTCCGGTGCTGATCACCCCCCCCTCTCAGGCGGTCGGGAGTTTTTAGATAGTCTGGTGACCGCTGTCAGTCACTACGGTCAACAGTTGCTCAGTGGCATTACCCGGCCCCTCAGTAAGGAGGACCCAGGGCCGGTAAGAGTGCAGGCTGACTCAGGAGGATACCATCACCTGACTGTCCGGACCATACCTCTTGAGGCCACAGTGGTGGATTCCCAGGTGCTGCCCGTGGTAGACGTCAAGTTGACCACCCTACAATTCCACGACTTAATGGAGGCGATCGATCAGTTATTGGCGGATAGCCAAACCCTACCTGATTTAACCTCCCAGTTGCAGTCTGTGCCACGTCAGTTGGTTAAACCCACTACCCCCATGGTGCAACGGGCTACCCCGGCAGTCTTGGGGGCTGTCACCTTGGCAGCGGCTGGACTGGCTCTCTTCTTTGTGCCCGTCCCCGAGGTCAAACCCCCAGCGGTTCGACCAACGGCCACCAGTGAATCTCCTACAGCCTCTCCGACTCCAACCCCTGATACCTCAACCCAGGGAGATGGCGCTAAACCCACTCCGGAGGACTTCACCCAGTCCCCCGCTATTACCGATCCTGATGCGCTGAGTTTGCTACAGCGGGATCTAACCCGCATCCTACAGCAAGGCTGGCCTAGCGATGTCAAGCCCAGCGGGGATCTCAGCTACCGTCTGGTGGTCTCTGAAGAGGGGGATATCCTGGCCTATAAGTACGAGAATGACCTTGCCCTAGGGGAGGTGGATCGCACGCCGCTGCCTAAACTGGCTTTTGACCCCGTATCGAGTCTTAAGTTATCCCAGGAGCCGGTGGCTCAGTTTCGGGCTATCTTTAGCCCCGATGGAGAGGTGGTGGTGAAACCCTGGAGTACGGCAGAAACAGCTAAGTCCTCGGCTACCCCAGCTCCGGCAGAGTTACCAGAGATTGCCAGCAAGATTAGGGACCGCGATCGCATCCGCCAACTCAACGACGGGTTGTACGATCGCATTCTAACTAACCTAAAGCCCCTATCCGCCAGTGAACCCCTGACTTACCGGGTACGGCTCAACCAGGAGGGGGCGATCGTCGCCTACGCACCGGTGAATGCCCCAGCGGGCCTGCTAGCCCAGGAAACCCCCTTGCCTCAGCTGGTGAATAGCGGCGCCTCTGGTGCTGACCAACTGGACTTTATGGTGGTTTTTACCCCCGCTGGCGTGCTCCAGGTGAGCCCCTGGGATGGCTGGCCCTAGCCCTTGATGAGGGCATTTATGACCACCCCTCCTCCTTGGTAGCTATGCGCTTAGTGTTTTTTGGCACCCCTGAGTTTGCTGTACCGAGTTTACATCGCCTGGCGGTGGAACCCGATTTTCACATAGTCGGAGTGGTTACCCAGCCGGACCAGCGGCGGGGCCGGGGTAGCCAGGTGGATGCTTCACCGGTGAAGCAGGCAGCCCTGCCCCTGGGCTGCCCGGTGCTCCAACCGGAACGGCTGAAGCACCATGAACCTACTCTGACTAGTTTGGACCAACTGCAAGCGGATGCCTTTGTGGTGGTGGCCTACGGTCAGTTACTCTCACCCCAATTGCTGGCCATGCCCCGCCTGGGTTGCATCAATGGTCACGGGTCGCTGCTGCCGGCTTATCGGGGTGCGGCCCCCATTCAATGGGCGATCGTCAAAGGAGAAACCCACACCGGCATCACCACCATCCAGATGGACCCGGGCATGGATACCGGGGCTATGCTGTTAAAATCCCATCTGGCCATTGGCCTGCTGGATAATTTTCCTACGGTGGCGGCTTCCCTGGCCCAGCAATGTGCAGACCTGCTGGTGGAAACCCTACGGGGGCTGGACAGTCAACAACTTATCCCCGAGCCCCAAAATCCTGACCTGGCCACCTATGCTCCCCTGATTCACAAGCAAGACTATGGAATGGACTGGCAGCGACCGGCGATCGCCCTCCACAACCAGGTGCGAGGCTTCTATCCCCACTGTGTCACCCACTTTCGGGGACAACCCTTAAAGTTGCTGGCTACTGTGCCCCTGGGGGAGGCCTACTGGTCCAGGTTGCCATCGGAGTTGGCCCCCCTGGTGGATCGGGTTAGCACCTTGGAGGTCAATGCTGGGGCCAGCCCCGGCACCGTGGTGGCCCTGCTAAAGGGCTATGGCCCGGTGGTGCAAACCGGAGAGGGGTTCTTGCTTTTGCAACAGGTTAAACCCAGCGGTAAGCAACTGCAGCAGGGCGGAGACTTCATCAATGGTAGTCGGCTGCAGTTGGGCGAGGTGATCGGAGCATTTGCCCTATCCTAGGGTTAGCCATCTATACAGTCATCCGCCTTTGGAGGCCCTGACTATGCATCTAGAAAGTTCCGCCTTTGCCGACCGCCAGCTGATCCCATCCCTTTATACCTGCGATGGGGCTGACCAGTCCCCGCCACTGAGCTGGCGGGATCTGCCCCCCGGAACGGTGAGTCTGGCCCTGATCTGTGATGATCCCGACGCTCCCGTCAAAACCTGGGTGCACTGGGTCATGTATAACCTGCCACCAGAACTAGGCCAGCTACCAGCGGCGGTGTCACCCCAGGCTGAGTTGCTCAACGGTGGTGTCCAGGGAAAGAATGATTTCGGTCGCCTGGGCTACGGTGGCCCCTGTCCGCCCGCCGGTGTCCACCGTTACTTTTTCAAACTCTATGCCCTGGATAGGCGGCTCGATTTAAAGCCGGGCGCCCCTAAGTTGGAGGTTGAGCGCGCCATGACCGGTCACATTTTGGCACAGGCTGAGTTAGTTGGTCGTTACCAGCGATCGCGATCTTGAACGAGGCCTAGCCTTCAGGAACCAGAGTTTCTAGAACTGATAGCGTGGGTCAGCACGCTTCTACCCAAACACCTGAGCAGAGGACCGCTTGACGAGGTCAAAGCTAGGGCAAGGGGCCGACCTGATTGTTCTTAGCTTACCTTGATGTTCTCCCAGGGCTGGCCTTTAGACCGACGTTGGATTAATCGCTGAGAACACAATTTATTCTTAAAAGCATTTACTAATTAGTTGTTATAGCCCACCTTTATTGCCTTTCAGGTAGCTACGGCTAATCCTTAAAAGCCCTTAACGAGACTTGAACTCGTGACCTCTCCCTTACCAAGGGAGTGCTCTACCGCTGAGCTATAAGGGCAATTGCCGTGGATGGGCCGGGCTGGATTCGAACCAGCGTAGGCGTAGCCAGCGGATTTACAGTCCGCCCCCATTAACCACTCGGGCACCGACCCGCCCTATCCACGGCTTTTAATCCTAGCATGACTGGAAGTCACAGGCCAAAGTTTTTTACCTTTCTGAGGTCAACGGATAAACGCGCCCAGAGGCCTAAACCGTTGCTGGAGACAGACAGATCAAAGGATATGGGATCCCTGACCTCTGACTTAACCATAGACCTAGCCAGGGGTAATGGCGCGGAGGTCAAGCAGAACGCTTGCCTGGAGTCGTTTTTACCGATTCACCCTGTTTTAAGGATTCTGTCCAAAGCCATATATTACAGAATGAAGCCATTGTGGCTATCGGTGCTAGGATCGTGCAGATATGACGTAAGAAAAGCGCGAAGAGCGGTAAGGACAAAGTTGTCAATGCAAGAACTGGAAAAATCAATATCCTTTGATGGTCGCGATATTAAGTTGCGGGTAGGTCTCCTCGCCCCTCAGGCTGGTGGGGCTGTGCTGGTGCAGTCAGGGGAAACCGCCGTGTTGGTGACGGCTACCCGGGCAGCGGGACGAGAGGGCATAGACTTTTTACCCCTGTTGGTTGATTACGAAGAACGCCTCTACGCCGCCGGGCGAATTCCCGGTGGCTTTCTCCGTCGGGAGGGCCGTCCGCCGGAACGGGCCACCCTGATTAGCCGACTGATTGATCGCCCCCTACGGCCCCTCTTCCCCCACTGGTTGCGGGATGATATCCAAATTGTCGCCACCACCCTGGCCATGGATGAACAGGTACCCCCGGATGTGCTAGCCGCCACGGGCGCATCGGTGGCGGTGCTGTTGGCCAAGATCCCCTTTAATGGCCCCATGGCAGCGGTGCGGGTCGGCTTAGTGGGGGATGATTTTGTGATCAACCCCACCTACCGGGAGGTGGAAAACGGCGATCTGGATCTGGTGGTGGCGGGCTCCCCCGACGGGGTAATTATGGTGGAGGCAGGAGCTAACCAACTGCCGGAATCTGACATGATTGATGCCATCGACTTTGGTTATGAGGTGGTGCAGGATTTAATCCAGGCCCAGCTGGATTTGATTAAGGAACTGGGTATCGAACTGGTCAAGGAGCCTGAACCGGAAACCGACCCCACCCTGGCCACCTTTATCGAGGAGAAAACCACGGCGGCGATTCAGGAGGTGCTCAAACAGTTTCAACTGAGTAAGCCCGATCGCGATGCCAAGCTGGATACCATTAAGGAGGAGCTGGCGGCCACCATTGCTGGCCTGGAGGAGGATAATCCGGTGAAGCTGGCGGTCACCGAAAACGCCAAGGCCCTGGGGAATACCTACAAGGCCGTCACTAAAAAGCTGATGCGTCAGCAAATCGTCAGGGATGGGGTGCGGGTGGATGGCCGTAAGCTGGATGAGGTGCGGCCCATCTATTGTCAAGTCGGGTTGCTGCCCTCCCGGGTCCATGGCACTGGCCTGTTCCAGCGGGGGCTCACCCAGGTGATGTCGGTGGTCACCCTGGGCACCCCTGGGGATGCCCAGATGATGGATGACCTCCACCCGGAGGAGGAAAAGCGCTACCTGCACCACTATAATTTCCCTCCCTATTCCGTGGGGGAAACCCGACCGATGAGATCGCCCGGTCGTCGGGAAATTGGTCATGGGGCCCTGGCGGAGCGGGCCCTGATACCGGTACTGCCCCCCCAGGAGGAGTTTCCCTACGTTATTCGGGTGGTGTCGGAGGTGCTCTCCTCCAATGGGTCCACCTCCATGGGGTCGGTCTGCGGCTCCACCCTTTCCCTGATGGATGCCGGCGTCCCCATTACCAAACCGGTGAGTGGAGCGGCCATGGGCCTGATCAAGGAAGGGGATGAGGTGCGCATCCTCACCGATATCCAGGGCATTGAGGACTTCCTGGGGGATATGGACTTTAAGGTGGCCGGTACCGATAAGGGTATTACCGCCCTGCAAATGGATATGAAGATCACCGGTTTGCCGGTGCAGGTGATTGCCGATGCTATTCACCAGGCTAAACCGGCCCGTCTGCATATTCTGGAAAAGATGCTGGCCACCATTGATCAACCCCGCACCGAGCTCTCCCCCTATGCCCCCCGTCTGATCAGCTTCAAGATCGATCCGGAGATGATTGGCATGGTGATTGGCCCCGGCGGTAAGAAAATTAAAGCGATTACCGAACAAACCGGCGCTAAGGTGGACATTGACGACGACGGCACCGTCACCGTTTCCTCCATTGAGGGGGAAAAGGCGAAGCAGGCTAAGGCCTTAATTGAGTCCATCGTGTTTAAACCTCAAGCGGGTGACGTGTTTGCCGGAACCGTGACTCGGGTGATCCCGATTGGCGCCTTTGTGGAGTTTATGCCCGGTCAAGAAGGCATGATCCACATCTCCCAACTGGCGGATTACCGGGTGGGTAAGGTCGAGGATGAGGTAAATGTGGGTGACGAGGTGATTGTGAAGGTACGGGAGATTGACGGCCGGGGTCGGATCAACCTCACCCGGCTGAATATCCACCCCGATGAAGCCAATGCGGCCCGGGAGGCAGCGGCCCTGCGCTAGGCTGGCTGACTGGAGTTGTCTCAGGTATAGTTTGCCCCCAAGAGGGCGCAAAAATCATGATTATCGAGTTCTCTGCCCCTATTTGCTTTCCCTAGGGGGCTTTTACCCATGGTCTCAACTAACACCGTTCCTAACCCCCTCCAACCATCGCCGCTGCCGCCCGCTGTTTACATTGTTGGAGCAGGACCTGGGGATCCGGAGTTGCTCACGGTCAAAGCTCAGCGTCTGCTCAGCCAGGCCGATGCGGTATTCTACGCCAATTCCCTGGTGCCGCCTCAGATTTTAGATTGGCTGCGGGCCGATGCCGATCGCATCGGCACCGCTAACCTCACCCTGGAGGATATCCTGCCGATGATGATCGAGCGGGTGCGGGCGGGGCAGTCGGTGGTACGGCTCCAGTCCGGTGACCCCAGTCTTTACAGCGCCATCCACGAACAGATGCAGGCCCTGGTGGCGGCGGCCATTCCCTTTGAGGTGGTGCCGGGAATTAGCGCCTACCAGGCGGCGGCGGCCCGCCTGCAGGTGGAGTTAACCGTGCCGGGGCTGGTGCAGTCGATTATTTTGACCCGCATCAGTGGCCGTACCGCCGTACCCGAGGGGGAGGAACTGGCGGCCCTGGCAGCCCACCGTACCAGCCTCTGCCTCTACCTCAGTGCCCGCCATGTGGAGGCGGCCCAGGCCCAACTGCTCCAGCATTATCCGGCGGATACCCCGGTGGCGGTGTGTTTCCGGCTGGGTTGGCCGGATGAGCAGATTTGGCAGGTCCCCTTGACGGAGATGGCGGCCCTGACCCACCAGCAAAACCTGGTGCGCACCACCCTTTACCTGATCAGTCCGGCCCTGGCCAGTCCTGGTGGGGAGGGGGGGATAGCGCCGCGGTCTCGCCTCTACAACCCGGATCACGATCATCTGTTTCGGCCCCGATCTCGCACCAGTAGCCCTGCGCCCCAGCGGTAATCATGCCAAGATAGGAAGGGAGGGGGGCAGCTATTCCTCCCTTCGGTGCCGCTAACCTGTCCATGCCCATGACCCTCCCTGCCACCCCCCTCTCCTGGGATCAGCTCACCAGCCTCGATACCTACAACTGCGATCGGGTGAATGGCCCCACCAATGCCCAGGCCAATCTGCGCCTGTTTGGCCAACCTGAATCGGCGGTGCGGGTCACCCTCTACCGCGATCGCCACGCCTGGTGCCCCTACTGCCAAAAGGTCTGGCTCTGGCTGGAGGAGAAACAGGTGCCCTATCGCATCCAGAAGGTCACCATGTTTTGCTACGGCGACAAGGAGCTTTGGTATAAACGCCGGGTGCCCTCCGGCATGCTGCCGGCCCTGGAGCTGGAGGGCCGCCTGATCACCGAGAGTGATGACATTTTAATGGCCCTAGAGGGTTGTTTTGGCCCCCTGGAGGCCGCCATGACCGATGCCCGGGTGATCCCCCTGCGGCAATTGGAACGGGTGCTGTTTCGAGCCTGGTGTCTGTGGCTCTGTCAGCCCCTCCGTTCTGACCGGGAGGATAGCCGTGCCCAGGACCAGTTTGCCGCCGTGGCCCGGCGGGTGGAGGCCGCCCTGGAGGCTAGCCCTGGCCCCTACTTTCTAGAGGATTTCAGCACCGCTGACCTGGTGTTCATTCCCTACGTTGAACGCATGAACGCCAGCCTTTACTACTACAAGGGCTATAACCTCAAGCAGGCCCACCCGGCCCTGGCGGACTGGTTCACCGCCCTGGAGACCCGATCCACCTACCGGGGCACCCAGAGTGATTTCCATACCCATGTCCACGACCTGCCGCCCCAGATGGGGGGCTGCTACGCCAACGGCCTGCCCCAAACCGCCCTGCACCAACGACAGGTGGATCAGGGCCCCTGGGGAGACCTGCCGGAGGTGGGCTATCCAGAGCCGGACACCAGTGCTCTGGAGGCCCTGCATCGGGTGCTGAAGCATCGCCATCATTTGATGGCGGTGAATCCGGCGGCCCCAGCGGTGGTGGATGAAGGGCTACGCTGTGCCCTGACCCACCTGATTCAGGGGGATCTGTGCCAACCCCCTGTCGGTGCCGATCTGGCCCTGCGTTACCTGCGCGATCGCATCAGCGTACCCCGGGATATGTCCCTCTACGCGGCTCGCCGTCTGCGCACCAGCCTGGAGGCCACCGCCGCCCTGGCGGGTACGGCCGCCCCGCCCCCCTTACCAACCCAGCACCGCCGCGACCAGGATCCGGCCAACTTTGTGGCGGTGGGCTAGGGGCGGCCTAGTTCCCGAAGCCCACATACCAGAAGTAGGTGGCCATGGGAATCACCGTGGCCAGCACTAACAAGACGATCAGCAGCACCGCATTGTTACCCCGGTTTTCTTCGGTGGTTTCCGCACTGGCGAAGGTGCTTTCGCTTTGGTTGTCAAAGGCCTCGTCAAACACCGGCGGGCCCGGATCGGGCTGACCACTCAGCACCGCCACCAGGCGATCGCTGGCATCCAGCAGGGCCTGGTTGTACTTGTCGCCCTGCAGCAGGGGCACCAGCACTGTTTCCTGGGCCACACTGGTGGCGGTGGCGCTATCTAGCTGGGCAGCGGTCGCCTCACCTACCCGAATTCCTACGGTTTTGGTGACCTCATCCAGCACGATCAGGGTCTGGTTAGCCTGATCCGCCGGGGTGGGATACCAACGATCAAATAGCTTATCCGTAAAGGTCTGCACCGTTTCGCCGTAGTCAAAGTGGTGAATAGTAACCAGACGCACCTCGTTGCCGGTGCTGGCCGCCAGGTTAGCTAATTGATTGGCAATCTTACCCTCATTGATGCGGCTGATAATATTGGCCCCATCCACCAGCCAGGTGGCCTCACCGGCCCTTACCTGGGGCATCTCAAACACGGCGATCGCCTGGGCCGGTGCCATGCCCAGGGTAAGGGTCAACCACGCCGCCACCAGACTAATGAGCCAGACTTGGAGTAAACGGCGGGGCTGGATCAGCCAGGCGGGACGTGTCATGGGCTTCTACCTCGGATTCCTCTTCCCCCTACTATAGGGGATAGCCAGACGGGATCGAAAGGGAACAGTTTGGCGAATGGTTACAAAGTCGGGAGGGGGGCGGTCAAACTGGTAGGCTAGACATAGCCATGCTGGTTTAGCGGAGAACTCTGGACGTAGGGGTTTGGTGGCCACCCTACCTCTGTTCCCGGTATGGCGTGGGGTCAGCATACCCCCTGATCGGCGGCGTCAGTGTTTTTGATTCTTAACGGTTTCTGCCATCACAAAACCCATGGGCAATTATGAGTAATCCCACATCTGTGGTGGACGAGTTGCTAAAGGCAATTCCCCAGCTAAGACCAAGACTCTACTTTAAAACCTCCCTGACCGCCCTCTCCCATGCCATGGAAGACCATATTTTGGCGGGCATAGGGGGTGCCCTGGTGGTGGCCAGTTTTCAGCAGGAGCGGTTTTATCAACAGGAGGCGAACCGCTACCAGCGCATTGCTGACCTGAGCGACCAACTCTACGTTCTATCAGGCCAGGGCACCCGCTTCAAAAGCCATAGTAAACACTATCAAACCGTGGTATTTAGCCCGGAGGATGCCCTCACCGAGGAGTGGCACCTGGTGGTGATCAGTGACCAGTACCAGGCCTGCCTGATCTGTCGAGAGCGGCACTCACCGGACTCCGGGCGGCGTCCCAGCCTCGAGCAAAGTCGACGCTTTGAAGGCATTTGGACCCAGGACCCCTACGTCACCCAACGGGCGGCGGAAATTTTGTTGGATCGAATTGCAGCCTACCGCCCGGAGCTACAGGCCCCCACCCAGCGGGCCAAGCAACGTCACCTCAAGGCCTCAGCGGTGATCTCCCAGGGTTGGGATGACGGCGGCGCGGCGGATCCCTTTACCCAGCGACTGGTCACCTATCTGCAGGCGGGGCAGTACAAGTTACTGAAGGCCTACAAGGCGATCGCCGCCCAGGAGCGACGGGAGCGACTGGTTAACTCCATCACCTCGGTGATTCGCCAATCCCTGGAGGCAACGGAAATTTTTGAGCAGGCGGTGGCGGAGCTGGGCCAGGCCCTGCAGGTCTGCCGCTGTTTAATTTACCCCTGCGGCACCAACGACCAGGCTGTCACCCTTCTGCACCAGCACCTACAGCCTGGGGTGTCTTCCCTGCTGGGGGAAACCTGGCCCCTGGCTCCTAACCCTCTGTTTGCCTATGTGCAAGACGCCCTGGAGGTGGTGGCGATCGCCGATACCACCGATCCCACCTCCCCCTATGCCCAGGAACTGGCGGCGATCACCCCCCTAATTGAGCGCTGGGGCATTCGCTCCTGGTTAATTGTCCCCCTCACCTACCAGGGGCGGCTGGTGGGGATGATCGAACTACACCACTGCCAACCCCAGCCCTATCCCTGGAGTGAGGACGATAAGGCCCTGGTGGATGCCATCGCTGCCCAGCTCAGTGTGGCCATCATGCAGGCCCAAGCCTATGCCCACCTGCAGGATCTCAACCAGCAGTTGGAGGCCCTGGATCGCACCCGGGGGAATCTAATCGCCATCACCGGCCATGAGCTGCGCACCCCCCTATCAATCATTCAAGTCTGCCTGGAAAGCCTGGCAACGGAACCGGACATGCCCCCCGACCTGCGCCAGGTGATGCTGCAGTCCGCCCTGGAAAATAGTGAACGGCTGCGCAAGTTAGTGCAGGACTTCCTCACCCTCTCCAAACTGGAAAGTGGCCGGGTGGAGTGGAACCTGGAGGCCCTGTCAATCCAGGAGTGTATTGACCTGGCCCTGAGCAGCCTCTATGCCCAGGTCGATCAACCCCTGCGATCGGCGATTAAGGTTAAGGTGCCCAAACAGCTTCCCCTGGTCAAAACCGATGGGGAGTGGTTAGTGGAACTATTGATTAAGCTGCTGGATAACGCCAGTAAGTTCACCCCTCCCGAGGGCAAAATCACCATCCAGGTGAGTCAGCCCAACCCCGCCTACCTGCAGGTGACCATCGCCGATACCGGTCGCGGCATTGAGCCCAGCCGGCTGGATGCGGTGTTTGATCGCTTCTATCAGGAGGAGGGGGCCCTGCGCCGCACCACCGGTGGCACCGGCCTGGGGTTAGCCATGTGTCGCCATATTATCCAGGGGTTGGGGGGTAAAATTTGGGCAGAGTCTGGGGGTAAAAACCAGGGTAGCCAGTTTCATTTCACCCTCCCCGTTGCCCCAGGGCAGATGGATAACCGTGACATCCATGGGGTGCGATCCACCAGTCGCCGGGCGAGTTCCCAGGGGCTGTCTAGTCTAACCTCCCACCCCGCCATCTTGGCTGACGATTAACCCCTGCCATGCTAGATTCCCTACCCCCCTCCCTACCCTGGATGCTATTTGGCCTGCACTGTGCGGTTGGGCTGGTGGCGGCCCAGATCGCTGGACGTAAAGGTTACTCCCGCCAACCCTGGCTGCTCTGGGGTCTGGTGGGGGGGACAGTAGCTCTGATCGACAGTCTGCGCCGACCTCACCGACCTTAGTAGGGCATAGCCCCACGGGACTGGTCACTGTCGCTAGCACTGCGGCCATCTCGGGCTGTTGCAGATTCGCCCCGTCCTCCTCCACTACCACCGGATCTGAGGAAAAGGCCACGGCCCGACAGATCAGCGCCTAGGCGCAAAAGTCAGCCACGGTCACCGGGCTTTTGCCAGACTTTTCTATATTCAGTTGGTGTGTATCCCATGGGTTCATGAACCGCTATATAACGGGGCAAACAGGGAACTGAAAAGGCCGCTCAAACTATTCATTGTGGCAATCAAAGGTTAATAACTTTCGCTTAATCGTGTATTAACGTCCGTAGCCGTTAATACACTCTGTTTTTGAAATACTGAAGTTTGGGCCTTTCTGGTTATTCTTTATACTGGGATGATATAGTTTAATGGTAGGGGAAAACAAAGCCGTTAATTCAGGGACATGCATCCCGGATTCATCAAGATTTTTAGGCAATAATCCTATCTCTAGAGCTATTCAGGGTTTCAAAACGGTAAATTTAACCTTGACAGGTTACTTGCCCCAGGAAAGCACTTTTATCCTGAATGCTAAGAGTTGTTGTGATTAATGGCCTCGTAGCAGGTTCCTGGAGCTCGATAGTATTGCAATGTTGCGATCTGGTTACTATTGCCAGTGTAGCGGTTCTCATTCGAAGAATATACATCTCAGTTGGCCAACCCTGTCAGTTTCTTAGCTTCGTTCTCCCAGGGTCATTTCATTCTGGATTTGGGCAACGATTTTAGACAGTTTCAGCCACCGAAAGCTCAAACCCCTGACGGCTAGAATGACGTTTTTTAGTAGATTCATAAAACATCGAAATTCAGAATGAAACAGCCCTGACGTTCTCCTTTGTTTCCTGCTTTACCTTTTAAGAGTTTTACCCATGATCAAGAAAATTTTTATTAACCTATCTCAGTTTAGTACGGGCAAATGGTGGGTTGAAGTTATTACGACCCAACCCTCCTGTACCTACTACTTCGGCCCCTTTGACAACGCCCAGGAGGCAGAGGCAATGCGACCCGGATATTTAGAAGATCTCAATGGGGAAGGAGTTCATAGTCTTCAGGTCTGTGTTAAGCGTTGCCAACCCACTTCGCTGACCATTTTCGATGATGAAGATATGGTTCCAGAGATCAGTACTATCGAAGATATGGTTCCAGAGGTCAGTACTATCAAATCCGCCAGACGGTTAGGGATAGTGCCGGGAAAGCGTAGGGAACGCCTAGCTCTACCCTGGCAAAACCACCAAAACTTCTAGAACTTTCCGGGGAAATCTGCAACCTTGATCAATTGTCCTTGGTGTAGCGGTTCTCACGGGTGGGAGAATCGTTGGCACGGCCAAAGCTATCCCTCGTCAGAATCCTCCCACCTCCCTTAAAAAGGGGAGTAAGGGATAGGTTTTCTACCACCAAACACCGGGGAGGTTTGAAGCCAACCCGGTTCATAGCGGATTTCCCTTGGGTGAAATGCGGTGTGAATACCCCCCTCACCCCCCCTTGACAAGGGGGGGACAGCGTGAAACTCCTACAGCCAAGCGCTGGGGGGTGGGACTCAGCAGTTGTGTATCTCACTCTGTCGAAAACCGCTATAGCGAATTTCGTTTGGATGAAGTACACGGAGAGCCCCCCAGCCCCCACCTCGCGCAGCGGCCCGGAGGGCATAATTTGGGGGGCTCAAGAGTGGATCTGAGCAG
>Ga0208465_1000067_pt1 | contig 35575 bp, 26 predicted proteins | sample LakMenEpi31Aug10_FD_150749 | JGI IMG/M metagenome (GOLD analysis project Ga0208465, IMG submission 150749) | Freshwater microbial communities from Lake Mendota, WI - 31AUG2010 deep hole epilimnion (SPAdes) | ecosystem: Environmental > Aquatic > Freshwater > Lake > Epilimnion/Euphotic zone ...
CAGCTAACGGGTAAGTGTTTGCAGCTAACGGGTAAGTGTTTGCAGCTAACGGGTAAGTGTTTGCAGCTAACGGGTAAGTGTTTGCAGCTAACGGGTAAGCGTTTGCAGCTAACCAGTAAGTGTGGGCTGTGGGAGTGTTCAGAAAACTGTGTTAAATCGGGAAATATTCAGAAAACCGTGTTATATCGGGCTGAAACCATTGATTTCTCGTTGCCGAAACCAGGATTTACACAAAAAACTGAACAGTCCCGGTGCCCTTAAGCTAACGATTGACACTTAAAGGAGAGCAGTGTTACTTTACTACTCAACTGAGTAAGTCAGCTTAGTTCTCGTCTATCTAGATATGCGAATGCAATGTTTGGTTAGATGGGAAGCGGGGGAACCAAGCTCTTCATAGAGCATAGGGGCGTATCTTCAGGGTGATTTTCTGAGGAGGGGCATCTCTCAGTCCTAGCCCGACAGCTAACCTCGTCAGCTTTGGGGGAAGACTGTGATAGTACGACATTGCCTATGTTAATTGCCAGGTTTACCTGGATAGGCTTGTCTGACCGACCAGGATTCTTGTTTCGACTCTCAGGTAATCTGGTCCTTTTCGAAATCAAGATGTGGTACTTGTGACTTTAATTAGTTCAGGTTTTCGTGCAAGGGCAGCTCTGTTGCAACCCCTTAGACACTTATTCAAGCCTAATGTTTTGCTGCCCATCGCTGGCTTTGCCGGAGTGATCGCCCTATGGTGGGTGATTGCCCTGTTCCGGCGTGAGATGATGCCTACTCCGCCCGAAGCCTTAGCGAAAAATCTACATTTTATTCTGCATCCATTTTACCGCCGAGGTATTGGGGACCTAGGACTAGGTTGGTTGCTTTTGGCAAGTTTGCGACGGGTCTGTATCGGATTTTTGTTAGGAGCTGTGGTGGCAATTCCGGTTGGTGTTTGGATTGGCCTATCGAATAGCGCCTGGCTTGCTCTGAACCCCATTATTCAGATCTTTAAGCCTGTTTCACCCCTGGTGTGGTTGCCGATCGCCCTAGCTATTTTTAATGCGGCGGAACCCTCAGCTATTTTCGTTATTTTCATCACCTCCCTGTGGTCAACCATTATTAATACAGCGGAGGGGGTGGTCAATGTGCCTAGAGACTACCTGGAAGTGGCGCAGGTGCTTGAGATGCCCCGCTGGAAGCAGTTATTTAAGGTTATTTTGCCCGCCAGCTTGCCCTATATCTTCACCGGATTGCGAATTAGCTTAGGGATTGCCTGGCTGGTCATTGTGGCGGTTGAAATGTTGACCGGAGGCGTTGGGATTGGCTTTTTTGTCTGGGATGAGTGGAACCGTTTGGACGTGAGTTCAGTGTTTTTAGCCGTCTTTGTGATTGGCTTGACGGGGCTAATTTTAGATTACGCTCTGGCTCAACTCCAAGCCCTTGTCACCCATCGTCCAGCCCGATCATAAGCTTTGGAGCCTACTATGAATAAACCCTGGACCCGCCGTAGCTTTTTACAGGGGGCGGGGGTAGCTACGGCGATGGCCTTTTCTGCCTGTCGTCAAAGCCAAACCCGTGCTCCTATCGGTTTACCGGCTGCGGCCCTATCCGTAGAACCGATTATCGATCCTGCAAACCTAGAGAAGCCTAATCTGACGGTCGGGTTTGTGCCCGTTAACGACTGCGCCCCCTTTGCGATCGCATGGGAAAAAGGTTTCTTCCGCAAATATGGACTGACCGTCACCCTTAGCCGTGAAGCCAGTTGGGGAAACTCCCGCGACGGTCTGATCTTTGGTCGTTTAGATGCATCGCCGGTGGTATCTGGCGCCGTAACCAATGCTCGCACCGGGGCTGAGGGGGCGCGTCCGTTTCCCCTGTGTGCCGCCATGACCATTCATCGCCACGGTAACGCCCTGACTATGAATCGCCATCTCTGGGAAGCAGGCTTGCGCCCTTGGCATACCTATAACGGCAATTTAGAAGCCTTTGGGCAAGACCTACGCACCTACTGGGAAAAGGCCCCCTTAAATAGTCGGGTTTGGTCCGTCGTGCTAAGTTCCTCCATCTACGAATACTTTGTACGGTACCTGCTGGCTGCCGCGGGCATCGACCCGATCAGTCAACTGCGGCTCATTATTACGCCCCCTCCCCAAATGGTGAGCAACATCCGCATTGGTTCGATGCAGGCATACATGGTGGCAGAACCATGGAATACCCGAGCGATCTCAGGAAACGAAGGGGTTGGCTTTACCTTTTTACAGGGACGGGAAATTTGGCGCGGACATCCCGATCGCCTGCTGGCGGTGCGTGAATCGTTTATTGACAACTACCCCAAGACCTATCGATCGCTGGTCAAGGCTATGATCGAAGCCTGCCAATATTGCAGTAATCCTGCCCATCGGGCGGAGGTTGCCACGATCATTTCCCAACGCAATTTCACCGGATCTGCGCCGAAGTACACGCAACCCGGTATTCTCGGCAACTATAACTATGGTGGCTTTGACGAGCAACCCCGCCTTGTCAATAGCCCTGAAACAACTTTATTTTTTGACTTACCCAATAACCTATCCGCCATTCCCCACGACCATTCTACCTTCCCCTGGCAGTCCCAAAGCCTCTGGTTGATGACCCAGGCGGTCCGCTGGGGGCAGATGGCCGAGTTACCCAAAAATGCCGAGGAAATTGCCCGTCAAGCTTGGCGCACCGATCTCTACCGTGAAATTGCCGCCGAAATGGGTATTCAGTGTCCCAAGGAAGACTACAAGCTCGAACCGGGCGCTGCCTTTATTGATAACAAGCCCTTTGATGCGAGTGATCCGATCGGTTATCTCAACAGCTTTGAGATTCGAGCTAAGGCTCCCCAAGCCTTTTTCCTTGCCTAATTCTGCCATTTAGCCCTTTATCCACAGGATCAACCAGGAAGCTGTTATGACTTCTATGACACCCTATAGCCGTTCTAATCTGTCTAACGCTGACCATGGGAACGCTTTTTTGTCTATTCAGCAAGTTGTCAAGACCTATCGCAAACCCAATAGCGATCAGTTCGTTGTCCTCAATGGCATTGATATGACCATTGGCCAACAAGAATATGTTTCCGTCATTGGCCACTCTGGCTGCGGCAAATCAACCCTAATGCGCATTGTTGCCGGCTTAGAAAAACCCACCTCTGGTCTTGTCACCCTGGAAGGAAAGGCTATTCGCAAACCCGGATCCGATCGCATGATGGTATTTCAAGGCTATGCCTTGTTGCCCTGGCTGACCGTACGTGAAAACATTCGCATGGCGGTGGATGAGGTGTTTAAAACGATGAGCCGTGCCGATAAAGTTGCCATCGTAAATCAGCATATGGATATGGTGAAGCTTACCGCCGCGGCGGACAAGTATCCCCATGAACTGTCCGGTGGGATGAAGCAGCGAGTTGGGGTGGCCCGCGCCCTGGCCACTCGTCCCAAAATGTTGTTGCTGGATGAACCCTTTGGGGCACTGGATGCCCTGACCCGTCCCAAACTACAGCAAGATGTGCTGGAAATCTGGGGGCAGCATCCCCAAGCAGTGATGATGATTACCCATGATGTCGATGAGGCCATCTTTATGTCCGATCGCGTCGTGATGATGACCAATGGCCCCGCCGCAACGATTGGCCAGGTGCTAGATATTCCCCTGTCGCGTCCCCGCGATCGCCATGAACTGCGTGAGTCCAAGGACTATTACCACCTACGCAATGAGGCTCTGGATTTTCTAGAACGCTATCAGTGAAGCTCGCCCTAGGAAGGCTAGGATGGACCCCGCCTACCGCTGGCCTCAACCCGTTGCTTAGGGGTAATTAGGTACTGGCAGACCCTGACCTAAATTCACCCACCCCTCCTGGCTCTTGACCGGTGATTTCTGCGCCCCTCTTAAAGAGCCACCCAGCTTGGGCTGTGTAGCACGGGAGTCGTGCCACCCCTTGTCAGGACAGTACGGATGGATTACTATCAGTTCACATGTACTCATCCGTGTACCCATGGGGACAGATGGTTCCCTATCTGTCCCCGTGCTGTCCTCTCATCATCAATCTGCCATGACCACCACCACTTCTACCCCTAAGGCTCGATCGGGTCGCTCCAGCACAGCCGCCAAGGGCAGGGTTACCTCGGTCGCCTCCGCCACCTGCCCGGTGCTGGCCCTGGACGCCGGTAACTATGACCTCAAGTTCTATGGCGGTGACGGCCACCCCAAGGCAATTCGATCGGTGCGTTACCAACTTCCCCAGGGGCGCGATGCGGTCAGCTACTCCTCCGCCTCCCCCCTGATTGAGTTGGCCGATGGCCGGCGCTTCCACTTTGGTGCCCAGTCTTACAAATACCGCCGCCAGCAGCAAACGGTGATTGAAAATAAGGTGGAGCTGGCCCGCCTGCACCTCTACGCCTGCCTGGAGCCCCTGGGGGAGGAAATCGCCGACTATAATCTCAACCTGCTGGTGTCCACCCCCGACCCGGCTCGCCATGGTGAGGCCATCCAAGAGCAACTCCTGGGGCTCCACGAGTTTACCCGCAACGGGGTTCCCTTTCGGGTGACGGTGGCCTCGGTCCAGGTGGAGCGGGAGGGTATGGGGGCCTACCACTATGCCAAGGGACAGGGTTTGATCCCAGGTAACGGCTACACCATTGTGATCGATATTGGCGGAGGCACCTGGCTCACCCGCCTGGTGGACGCCGCCGGGGAGGTGATCGACGAAAATATTATGGACCGGGGCGGCACCTACGAGCTGGCCACCGCCATCAGCTTCGATCGCCGCCTCACCGATCACCTGGGCAACAGCGCCGACCCCTGCATTGTCATGGATGGTTTTCGGGTGGATCATGTCTACGCCGACACCGGATTGGCCTGGAGGGACTGGCTGGATGAATACCTGGATCCCTGGTTTAAGGGCATCTTCCAAACCGTTAAGGCTCAATACACCCCCTACATGCCCCGGGTTACCCGATTTCTAGTCACCGGTGGAGGTTCCCACCTGATTGCGGAGCGGCTCCAGGGCCACCCCCTGTTTGCGGTGATGGGGGACCCTCAGTTTGCCAATGTGCGCGGTTTATTTTTAATGACCCAGGATACCCAGCTATGCATGACAACAAAGTAAGACTCAGTCAAGATGTACTGGAAAAAGCCAATCACATTGCCCAGGAATGGGGGTTAAAGAATGCCCGAGCGGCGGTGGAAGCGGTTTTCCGTCGCTACTGTGATGACTACCTCCATGGCCGCGCCGCTGGGATGGATGGGGTCATGCCGATCCCCTCCCTGCGCTCCCTACCGACCTCCCGCCCCGCTGTCGCTCAACCCTGCGAGGCGATCGCGGCCCTCGATCAGCTTCTGGCACTGTAGGAGAACAATCGGCGGCGATCTCGACCTCTGGGTCTAGATCGCCGCCGGTAAAGAGCAGTCAGCGGTTAAAATAAATTAACCCGGAGAGGTGGCAGAGCGGTTGAATGCGGCAGACTCGAAATCTGTTTTAGGGTCAAACCTAACGGGGGTTCGAATCCCCCCCTCTCCGTTTATTTTTTATTCTGTTGGTCAAAATTCCTAGGGTAGGTTAGTTCAGAATCTATACTCCGACTCTCCTCCGCCCCGTTACAGGACCCGAACAGACCGATTCGCAAAAAGTGTCAGTGCGTCTACCCTATCGAATCTAGAGCTGCTAGAACTGCTATGGACTATTTTTGTGGTAGTTTTTATAGGGGCGAGGTTGATGTCTAAATCAATCCCCCTATAGCCGTAACCTTGTGAAGGCGGAAGTGATTTAGGGCACTTTACCTGGTGCCAATTTTTGCTGAATCACTCCCCTCCTCCTGATCGTTCTGGCCAAAGCTATATCTAGTCTGGCTCAGTAGCTCAGCGGTAGAGCAGGGGACTCATAAGCCCTTGGTCGCGTGTTCAAATCACGCCTGAGCCATTTCTATAGCTTTAGTTAGAAGATTCCCGTCTGGCCTATGCCGCTGTGGTCATAACCGTAATGTTCGCTATTTAGGCGGGCTGAAGCCCTGTTATAATCCGCGAATACACGGAGGAAGGGTAATTATGACGGAGTGGCAAATCATTCCAGGCGGAGTCACAGCACCTAGGGGCTTTCAGGCAGCAGGAATTACAGCTGGGCTCAAGGCATCCGGGGCACCCGATTTGGCCCTAATTTACTCAGAGTCTGATGCGATTGGGGCAGGAGTTTTCACCACAAGTCACGTGCGGGCCGCCTGTGTAGACTATTGCCAACAGCGATTAAAAACCAGATCCAACATCAGAGCGATTTTAGTAAACGCCGGTCAGGCCAACGCCTGTACTGGCAATCAGGGCTGGGTCGATGCGGTGGATAGTGCCGACACCCTGGCGGTGGCTCTAGGTCTCTCTTCAGAGGATATTTTACTCGCTTCCACGGGGGTAATCGGGCAGCGGCTTAAAATCGAACCCCTCAAAGCCGCCCTGCCCCGTTTAGTCGCCAACCTATCTAACCAGGGCTCTGATGCCGCCGCCAGCGCCATTATTACCACTGACCTGGTGACTAAAACCATAGCCATGGAAACCCTACTCCATGATCGACCGGTACGAATTGGGGGCATAGCCAAGGGCTCTGGCATGATCCATCCGAATATGGCCACCATGCTGGCCTTTGTCACCTGTGATGCCACGGTTTCCCCCACCCTCTGGCAGGACATGCTACGACGGGCTGCCGATCGCAGCTTCAACCAGATCACCGTTGACGGGGATACCAGCACTAACGATACGCTGATTGCCTTAGCCAATGGTCAGTCCCGTACGCCCGCCATTACTGATGATGGGGAGGACGCAGAGAAATTGGAAGCTATGCTAACGGGCGTCTGTCAACACCTGGCCAAGGCGATCGCCCGGGATGGCGAAGGAGCCACCTGTCTAATTGATGTCACGGTCTGCGGCGCAATCAATAATGCGGCGGCCAACCAGGTAGCCCGAACCATTGCCGGTTCATCCCTGGTTAAGTCTGCTATTTTTGGCCACGACCCTAACTGGGGACGTATCGCCGCCGCTGCCGGTCGGGCTGGCGTGAACTTTGATCAAGAGGATCTGAAAGTACAGCTAGGAAACATTGTGCTTATGGAGCATGGCCAACCCCTGGGCTTTAACCGCGCCGCCGCCAGTGCCTACTTAAAAGCCGCCTGCCAGGGCCAATACCTGCAAACCGATACCGTGGCTATCCAGGTTAATATCGGCAACGGTGCTGGGGTAGGGCAGGCCTGGGGATGTGACCTCAGCTATGACTACGTCAAAATAAACGCCGAATATACCACCTGACCCCTGGCGGCCCAACTATCCGAGAAGCAACTATGGTTGGTTCACCCCTATCATCTGCCTAGTAATAATACTGAGGAAAGTCGGCAACTCAAGGATAACAGGGAAATAAGTTAGGTAATTTTCTCGACGCTAAACATCTCGACCCAGGAGACAATAAACCTATACCCAAGAACGTCGCAGGAAAACGCAGGGCCATTTGGGGGCATTTGGCTCCTGACCGTTTTCTCAGAAAGCGCGATCTTGCAGTACAGAAACCAATAGTGCCTGGTTTCAGGGGGCTTTCTAGAAACCAGGTACTTTTTATTTTATACCCTCCATTCTACTAATTTCCAAATGGGACTGTAGTTGGCATCCCCAGCTGGCGTTTGATCACTCTCAGCGAAGCCTGGCTGGCCGACTCACTGACCCTCTGACAAATTGAAGGACTGACCCGCCGTTGAATTTTCCCGGTCAACCCTCTCCTTAGGGGGCTGGCCCACGCCATGGGGGTTGCTAGCGCTGTGCAGCGTTGCTTTGGCCAGGGTGCAGATACCCACTACCCTAACTCCAGCCCTGGTCAAGATTTGGCTGGCGGCCTCCACCGTTGCCCCCGTGGTATAGATATCATCCACTAACCACACCGGTCGGCTGCGTAGAACCCCTAGCCGTTGCCGGTTTACCGCCAAGGCCTGGGCGAGATTTTGTCGGCGAGCCTGCGGGCTGAGGCTGTGCTGAGCCTGGGTAGCCTGCAGGCGGTGTAGGCCATCCCCCAGGTGGGGCACCTGACCCACCCGAGCCACCCATTGGGCTAGTAGCTCTGCCTGGTTGAAGCCCCGTTGCTGCAGTTTACTGGGGTGAAGGGGGATGGGTACCAACAGGGGGGCGGGGTGCGGGGCTGGGGAGTGGTACGATCGCCAGGTTTTGCCCAACTCCCTACCCAGGTCTTGGGCCAGGCCAACTTCACCACCATACTTAAAGGCGGCGATCGCCCGTTTCAGGCTCCCCTGATAGACTCCCCAGCTGAGCAGGGGCAAACCCGTGGCCGTAGCCCGTAGGGGGATAGCCAGCCGGCACTGTTGAACCTGCTGCTGGCAGGCGCTACAGAAACTACCCGCCGTCGATCGCCGGCAAAGGACACAGGCATTAGCTAACCATAGCTGCAGGAGTTGCCGTCGACCCTGTTGCCAGAAATTCGCCCTCATGATGCCCCAATCCCCAGGTCAGGCCAGCCCAGACCGGAGTCTGGCTTAGGCTCAGGATGCCCAACCCCGGAAAAAAGGTCAGATCGCCCCGGAGAGTTTCCGCGCTTTGGCCCAATTCCGTTGGGAAGCCAGGATATTTAGGGAAGACCATCTAAGAATTGATCCATAACCGACCACTGGCGTCGACCGCTAGCCCGTCGCCGTTGCTAAGGGCAAGGCTCGGCCATGCCCTCAGTATACAGGCGTGCTAAAGTAAAAGATCTATCAGCTTAGGCCTGGGCGTTTACTATGGCATGGCTGCAGCCTCTAGATAGCATCGCCCCAGAGGACCTGGCGACCCTCGGCGATCAACTCTATTACCTGGGCCGGTTGCAGCAGCAGCACTTGCCTGTTATTTTTGGCTGGCTGCTGCCGGCGGCAGCTTGGCGGCGGCTCTGGCGTAGGGCGATGACCCAGTCTCCAGTGCTAGCCACCCTCCAGACAACCCTGGACCAGACTAATCTGAAGCAGGAGTTTGCCAGTCTGCAACGGATTAGCCAGGAAGGTCAGACCGCCTTCCGCCCTATTCCCCTGGAGGACACCCTGGTGGCGGAGCTGGAGCAGTGGCCCTACCCCACCTGGTGGATTCAGGCTTACCTGGGAGGAGATTTAGCTGCCCTGGGCCAGGGGCTAATGCTGGCCCAGACGGGCTATCGACCCGATCAGAGTCTGGCCCAGTCCCTCCAGGACTTTTTGAGCCAGGTGCTGAGCGCCCCTAATCTATTACTGTGGCAACATCATCGTCGCCCCTTGGAGCAGTTACCCCTGACCATCCTGATTACGCCAATCTACCCCGCCCTGGCCTCGGGCCGGTTGCGGATTGGGGCGGCGGGGGCCGAACTGCAGACCATCCTGGGCCTGGATCTACCCTCCACCCAGGGGGAGGCCAGTCCAGCTCGCTGTCGAGTCGACCTGCCCCCCTCCAGCCCCCTGGACTGGCAGGCCGGTCGCCAGGATTTGTTATACAGCCTCGACCTGGGGGAGCAATCCGCCAACCTGGGAGTGCAGTCACGGCCCGATCCAGCGGTGCTATCCCCTCTCACCCCGGCCCAGGTGGAGAGTCTAACCGACCTGGGGCAGCGGGTGGGGCGGGTTTGCCATGATTACCCCCTCTCCTCCTCCCTGGGGACTATGGAGGTGGAACTCACCTGGTTACTCTGCTCCCAGGCGATCTCCCCGGGTTGGCAGTGGCGGATTACCCAGGTGCAGCCCTGCCACCCCCAGCCAACCCCTTCCCCAGCCCTATCCTCCTTGCCGCCAGCCCCTTCCCTACCGACGGTGAGTACCGTCATCCAGGGCATCGGTGCCGCCACTGGCCAAGCCCAGGGGGTGGCGGTGGTGGCAAAAGGGTCTCGGGATCTGCCCCTGCCCCTACCCCGCCATGCCATCGTGGTGTTGCCGGACCTGCAGCCCGATGTTTTTTTAGAGTTAGGCGCGGTGGCCGGCATCGTCACGGAACGGGGTGGGGCCACCTGCCATGCGGCTATTTTGGCTCGGGAGGTGGGGATTCCGGCGGTGGTGGGGGCACCCCAGGTGACGGATTTTCTGCAGAGCGGCCAGGTAATCTGGTTGGATGGCGATCGCGGCCTGGTCTACGAATTGCCGGCGGACAGCCCCCAGCCCGGTATCACCCCCAACCCCTCACCCCCGGCCCCGCCCCCCCAGCGATCCTATACTGGCTTGCAAACCCGGGTAATGGCCAACCTCAGCCAGATTGAGAGTCTGGCCCACCTGCCCGTGGATCGGATCGATGGGGTGGGCCTGCTGCGATCGGAATGGCTATTGCTAGAGGTGTTGGAGGGTCGTCATCCCTGGGACTGGGTTAACCAGGGCCAGGCAGTGGAGCTGCAGACTCGCATTGTGCAACGGCTAGATCCCCTATTAAAGGCCCTGGGCCCCAAGCCCGTGCGTTATCGCAGCTTAGATCTGCGGTCCCACGAGTGGCAGGCCCTGGCGGGTAGCCCTCCCCTGGAGCCCAACCCCATGTTGGGGCTGCGGGGTACCCTTAGCTACAACCTGGACGATCGCCTCTTCCGGGTGGAACTGGCCGCCCTGGCTACCCTGCAACGAGCCGGCTACTCCCGCCTGCAGTTGATTTTGCCCTTTGTCCGCAGTGTGGAGGAGGTGATCAACTGTAACCGCCTAATTGCCCAGGCGGGCCTGAGGGATTGCCCCGACTTTGCCCTCTGGATCATGGCGGAGGTGCCTTCGGTGTTATTCCTCATCCCCGCCTACGCCCAGGTTGGGGTACAGGGTATTACCATTGGGTCCAACGACCTCACCCAACTGCTAATGGCGGTGGATCGGGACCAACCCACCATTGCCTCCGCCTACGATGAGCGCCATCCGGTGGTGCGCCTGGCCATGGCTCACCTGATTCAGGCGGCTCGCCAGTGTGGCATGGTGTGCTCCATCTGTGGTCAAGCGCCGGTCCGTCACCCGGAGCTGATCGCTGACCTGGTGGCCTGGGGAATTAGCTCCATCTCGGTGGAGGCGCCGGCCCTGGCCTTTACCCTGGAGGCGGTGTGGCGAGCCGAACAGCAGCTAAAGGGCACTGGAATCTAAACTGGCCGCCTCCTCCGGTGACTGGGGCAGGTGCAGACCGCACTCCTGCTTCAGTCCCTGGAAGCGGGTATCCCGCTCATGGCTATCGGTGGCGGTGAGGGGGCGGCTGGAATGCCAATCCCCCACGCTGACGTAGCCCTGATCAAAGAGGGGGTGGTAGGGCAGGTCATGGGCCACCAGGTACTGGTAAATTTCCCGGGAGTTCCATTTGAGGATGGGCAGGAGCTTGTAGTAGCCATCTTGAAGGCCGACCGGCTGCAGCGATCGCCGATGGTCGGTTTGATCCGCCCGCAGCCCGGTCAGCCAGGCGGTGGCCCCTAACTCCCGCAGGGCCCGCTGCATCGGCTCCACCTTGCGAATCTGGTCGTAGCGATTCAGGGCCGCCACCTCCGGCTGTTCCCACAGGCGACCGTAGAGAGCCTCCATGCGGGCCGGACTGAGGGGGGACTGGTACACCTGCAGGTTCAGCTGCAGGCGCTGACTGAGCTCTTCGGCAAAGCGATAGGTCTCCGCTGGCAAATAGCCCGTATCCACCCAAATCACCGGAATTTGGGGCACCACCTGGGTAACTAGATGGAGCATCACCGCCGACTGAATGCCAAAGCTGGTGCTGAGCACCAGGCCGGAGCCAAAGGTTTCCCAGCTCCATTGGACAAAATCTCGGGCATCCCCATGCTGCCACTGCCGATTCACTGTCGCTAAATCCAGAACCGGACGGGTCTGTCCCTGGCTCTGTAAAAGCATGGCATCGGTCATGGGCTTCTTTCCTTGCGTTAACACTGTCCTGACCCAGGCCCGGGGGCCAAAGATCCTTTAGTCAGTATGCCGTTTCAGGCTACTACTTCGACACCAGTTTATCGTGCTACCCCACCCTCAGGAGGACATCCCTAGGCTAGCAGATTGGCAAGAGTTGACAAAGGTCCATCACCTTGGCCGGCTAGGTCATCTCCCGTCCCCGATCTAGGGCGCTTGCCTGGACTGTGGGTTACCATGGGTCCAGGCAGCGGGGTCACAACCAGTTCCCCAGGCCTTGCCCCATGCTCAGGTCGCCCCCATCCCTGACCCCATGTCCCTTCCTATCGACAGGCAGCAGGCCATTCTTGCCTTTATGGCCCACCCCTTTTGGTCCATCCCCAGGCTGGGGGAAGCGGGGTTAGATCTGCTTAACCAGGCCCTTACCCATGATTCCTTTGCGAAGGAGCAAGGCGATCGGGGGTACCCGTGTAAATCCTATGAACGTCTGGAGTTTTTAGGCGATCGCATTCTTAACCATGCCGTTGCCGAGTTCCTATTTCGCCACTATCCCGAGGCGGAGGGGGCCCTTACCAACCGGATTCAGTTCACTAAAAACAGTAACCTGGCCAGGGTGGTGAAGGATCAAAACCTGGGGATCCACCCCCCCCTGGTACGGCTAGGCCAGGGCCAAACCCTGAAGGACTCGATCATCGCCGATGTGTTTGAAGCCCTGATCGCCGCCATCTACCTGATGCCGGATCAGGGAATGGCTAAGGTCCAAACCATTGTTAACCAACAGCTGGCAGAGGCGATCCACGCCTTTCAACCGGAGAACCCTAAAGGTCGATTACAAATCTACCTTCAGCAACATTTCAGACGGGAAAAGTTGGACCCAGAAGACCTGGAGTACCTGGTGATTAGCGATCAAATCGAGGCCGACAATCGCCATCGGGTGACGGTGCAGGTTAATTTGCTGGGACGCCCCTGGGGACAGGGACAGGGATCTAACACAAAGGAGGCGACCCAGGCGGCGGCCAAGGCTGCCCTGGCCAGGATTGACTCAGGGGCAAGTCCTTTTTGAGCGATTCATGAAGGAGTTAGGCGCAGAACCACCCCCGGTAGCCCTTAACCATCAAGAAGATGGGCTGGCGAGGGACAGACAGGCACCGCTACCCTCCTAGGGCTGACCGTAGGAATTTGGTAAGGATCTAAAACCTATGCCCCCCGTATGATATCTGATCCTTTTTAGGACAGGAAATTGCCATGTCTCTCCGTCGTCAGTTTCTAGCTATTGTACTAACCTCCCTAACCCTGGGGGGACTAAACCTCCCAGCGGCCCAGGCCTGTTCTCGGGTCACCTGGCTGGGACCGCAGGGGGCCGTGGTCACCGGGCGATCGATGGACTGGCCCTATTCCTTCAACTCCCATATCTACCTGATCCCCCGAGGGGTTGCCCAGGATGGAGCCGGGGGTACCAACTCGCTCCGCTGGACCAGTCGCTATGGTGCTGTGGTGACGGCGGGCACCCTCAATCCCGATGGTCCGATCAATGGGGCCTTTGACGGCCTTAACGAAAAGGGGTTGGCGGCTAATTTGCTCTATCTAGGGGAAACGGACTTCGGCCCCCTGCCCACCGATAACACCCCCCGCCTCTCCTTCGCCGCCTGGACCACCTACCTGCTGACCAACTTTGGCACTGTGGCGGAGGTGGTTTCAGCCCTGGAGGCCAATCCCATCCATATTGTGCCGGTCAACTTTGGCCCTGGCGGCGCCGCCCATGCCAGTGTCCACATGGCCATATCCGATGCCTCTGGGGACTCCGCCATCTTTGAATATCTGAAAGGCAAGCTGGTGATTCACCATGGCCGTGACTTTCAAGTCATGACCAATAGCCCCAGCTACGATCAGCAGCTAGCCCTCAACGCCTATTGGGCCCGTCAGGACCGCAGCCGCATCCTGCCGGGATCTCATCAGTCGGAGGACCGATTTATTCGGGCCTCCTATTATCTGGAAAAGCTACCCCAGACCACCGATCGACGACAGGCCGTCGCCGGTGTGTTTAGCGTGATGCGGAATGTTTCCGTACCCTGGGGTCAGGCCGATCCCGATCATCCCAACCTGGCCCCCACCTACTGGCGTACGGTGATTGATCAGAGCAATCGGATCTACTACTTTGAGTCGGCCCTGAGCCCAAACATTGTTTGGGTAGATCTTAAGGCCCTTGACCTTTCTCCAGGGTCGGGGATCCGCCGGGTCAGGGTTGAGGGCAATGACGCCCTGATGGGTAGCATCAACGCCAACCTTGAGCCCTCTGAACCGATCGCCTACCTGGCTCCCTAGGATAGGGATCGGCTATGATACTATATTAAAGCTCTGAAGCCAGGTCAGTATCCCTCTTAACCTGGCTGCAGGCCATTCCTATGGGCGGATGTGGTGGAACTGGTAGACACGCACGTTTGAGGGGCGTGTGGCTTACGCCTTGCGAGTTCAAGTCTCGCCATCCGCATGGATATTTTGAGATGTTGGCCCCTGAGTCAGTTCTGGAATCGGATCAGAAACTCGCCTTGACGGTGGGTTCCCTTCGGTCGTTGCGCCTGGATCGCTGGTTGACCGACCAGCTCACCAGTCTGTCCCGCAGTCGGCTACAAAAGCTGATCGAGGGGGGGTATGTCACCCTGAATGGGCAGCTGTGCACCGATAAAAACACCCTGGTGCAGGGGGGCGATCGCATCCACATCACCATCCCGACGGTCCAACCCCTGGCCCTGACCGCCGAACCCATGGCCCTGGCTATCCTCTACGAGGATGATCAGCTGATTATTCTGAATAAACCGGCGGGGCTGGTGGTGCATCCGGCCCCGGGCCATGCGAGGGGCACCCTGGTGCACGGGCTGTTGGCCCACTGTGGCGATCAACTGCTGGGGATTGGCGGCGTACAGCGCCCCGGCATTGTCCATCGCCTGGATCAGCACACCAGTGGGGCCATGGTGGTGGCTAAAACCGACCTGGCCCACCGCCACCTCCAGGCCCAGATCAAGGCTAAGACCGCCGGACGAGAGTACGTGGGGGTGGTCTACGGCGCCCCAGCCACCCAGGCGGGCACCATTGACCTGCCCCTGGGCCGGCACCCGGTGGATCGGAAAAAACAGGCGATTGTCCCCCTGGATCGGGGCGGGCGATCGGCGGTGACCCACTGGCAGGTGGAGGAGCGCCTGGGCAATTTCTCCCGCCTGCGTTATTACCTGGAGACGGGCCGGACCCACCAGATTCGGGTCCATAGTACCCACCTGGGCCATCCCCTGGTGGGCGATCGCACCTACGGCCCGGGGCGAGACATCGGCGTCAACCTACCGGGCCAGGCCCTCCATGCCGAGCGCCTCAGCCTCACCCACCCGGTGAGCGGGGCGGCGATCGTGGCGGTGGCCCCCTGGCCTGACCACCTGGTGACCCTGGTGCAGGTGCTGCGGGCAAGAACGGGTCCGTCTTCCGGTAACCTGCTATAGGTGTTAGCAGTATCGATGTTTCTATAGTGACCACTGAACCTTCGCCAACGGATTGGGAGCAGGTAGTTGACCATCGTCGTCACCATCCGGTAACCCTGGCGGTGCTGGGGGCTGGGGCCTGGGGGCAGGCCCTGGCCCACCTGGCCCGCAGCAATCAACACCCGGTGCGGATCTGGTCCCGCCGGGGGGATCTCACCTTGGCAGAAGCCGTGGCGGGGGCCGATATGGTGGTGTCGGCGGTGCCCATGGCGGGGGTGCCAGAGCTGATGGATCGGTTGGGGGATTTGGCCATCCCCCTCCCCAACCTACTGGTAACCGCCACCAAGGGGCTGGATGCCGCCACCACCCTGACCCCCTCCCAAATCTTTCAAGCCGCCTTTCCCCGCCTAGCAGTGGTGGTGGTGTCAGGCCCCAACCTGTCGGTGGAAATCGAGCAGGGCCTACCGGCGGCCACGGTGGTGGCCTGTAACCAACCCGCCGCCGCTGAGGCCGCGCAGCGGGTATTGGCGACGGAAAGCTTTCGGATCTACCGCAGCGGCGATCCTCTGGGGGCGGAGCTGGGGGGCACCTTGAAAAATGTGATGGCGATCGCCGTGGGGGTGTGTGATGGGTTGCAATTGGGGGCCAATGCCCGCTCGGCCCTGATCACCCGCGCCCTTCCAGAGCTGATCCGAATTGGCACCCACCTGGGGGGCCAACCCGAAACCTTCCTCGGTCTATCGGGCCTGGGGGACCTGCTGGCCACCTGTACCAGCCCCCTGAGCCGCAACTACCGGGTCGGCTATGGGCTGGCCCAGGGGAAAGCCCTCAGCCAAGTTCTTGAGGAGCTGGGCAGCACCGCCGAGGGGGTGAATACGGCCCAGGTGGTGATGGCGATCGCCCGCCGTGACCAGCTTTCCCTACCGATCTGCCAGCAGGTGGATCAACTGCTGCGAGGAGAAATCACCCCTGGGGCAGCGGTGGCCGCCCTGATGGAACGCCAACTAAAGGCGGAGGACTACCAGCAAATTCTCCGCACCAGGGCGCCCTTCAACCCCTAGGCAATGCCGCTGCCAGGTCCTGGAGTGAAGGTTATACCCAACCGTTGCACCAGGGCCGCACTGGGCCAGTTCAGGCCCACCACCGTCGCGGCTATCCCCCGCTGCCGAAATTTTGTCAGGATTTTGGCAAGGGTTTCCACCGCGCCTTGGTCCCAGAGGTGGGCGTGGCTGAGATCAAGGGTGACCCGATCCACCACCTCGGTGAAATCTATGGCCGCCAGGACTGGAGCGACTGAAAGGAAGAAAATCTGGCCTGATACCCGATAGACCCGATGGGTGCCATCCTCCTGGAGAACCTGATCAACAAACACCAGGCGGGCAATCCGGCGAGTAAACAGGATCATACTGAGCACAACACCTGCTGCCACCCCCAGGGCGAAATTACGGGTCAGGATAATAATCCCCATGGTGGTCACCATGGCCAATGCTTCCTGGCGAGGCAGGCGGGTGATGTCTCGAATTGACCTCCATCTAAAGGTCCCGATGGAGACCATGATCATGACCGCCACCAGGGCCCCCATGGGCATCCGTTGTACCCAGCCACTGAACACCAGCATGGCCCCTAGCAAACACAGCCCAGCGGAGAGGGTAGAGAGTCGGCCCCGACCGCCGGATTGGACATTGATCACCGACTGGCCAATCATGCCGCAGCCCGCCATGCCCCCAAAGCAACTGGTGACCATATTAGCAATGCCCTGCCCCCTGGCCTCCCGGTTTTGATCGCTGGGGGTATCGGTGAGCTCATCCACCAGGGAGGCGGTGAGGAAAGAGGCAAGCAGCCCCACCAGGGCCAGGCTCAGGGAGTAGGGCAGGATAATTCTCAAGGTTTCCAGGGTAAGGGGAACCTGGGGCAGGGCAAACGGGGGTAGGGCAGTGGGCAGTTCCCCCATATCCCCTACGGTGGGCACCTGGATATCCAGAGTAATAACGGCGATCGTCGTGATCACCAGAGCCACCAGAGGAGAGGGAATGGCCGTGGTAAACCGGGGCAGAATGTAGATGATCGCCAGGGAGATAGCCGTAATGCCATAAACCGCTGGCGGCACATCCAGCAGATGGGGAAGCTGGGCCTTGAAAAGTAATATCGCTAGCGCGTTAATATAGCCCACCATGACAGCTCGGGGGACGTAGTGCATCAGCCGTCCCACCTGGGAAATGCCTAGGATCAGCTGCACTACCCCCGTAACTAGGGTGGCCGCCAACAGATAGGAGAGACCATGGTCCTTGACCAGATCAATCATTAGTAAGGCCATGGCGCCGGTGGCGGCGGAGATCGATCCGGGCCGTCCACCCAGGAAAGCGGTGACGATGGCAATGATCACAGAGGTGTAGAGACCCACCTTGGGATCAACTCCGGCAATGATAGAAAAGGAGATCGCCTCTGGGATTAAGGCCAACCCCACCACGGCCCCGGCTAAAATATCCGCCTTGGGGTTACCTAGCCATTGCCGTTTCAGCCCTCTTAGGCTGGATTTCAAGGATTTTGTCGGCAAGGGTTTAGCCCTATCTGTAATCATTGTGCTCCTTAAAAATTATTGACCTTAGCCGGATCAAAAATAGAAATTTAGCCAGAACGCTGAGGACGCTATTGATCGGCCAAAGCCCATACTGGCAGTCGTCCTGGCTCCCCTAAGCCCCCTATAGGTGGCTAGGGTGTAAATAAACTTAGCTAAATCCGTTAAGAGCTCTATGGCTTGGATAGACTTTAGTAGCTTACCTACCCACGAGCCAGGGGACTCCATCATCCATGGCTACTACACAGAAATTTCACACCTTTGACGATGTCCTAACCAGTACCCATGTGCCGGTGCTGGTGGATTTCTACGCCACCTGGTGCGGCCCTTGCCAGATGATGGCGGGGATCCTCAGCCAGGTAAATAATCAGCTTAAGGGCCAGATCAAGATCATTAAAATTGACACCGACAAGTACCCCCAGATCGCCTCCCAGCACGGGGTGGCCGCCCTACCCACCCTGGTTTTATTTAAGGCGGGGCGACCGGTGGATCGGATCGAAGGGGTTCTGCCCATGGACCAACTTGTCAGCCGTCTCCGCCCCCACCTGGGCTAGGCGATCTCCTGGTCCCTCCCCAGGCCGCCAGAGAATAGAGGGCCAAGGCTGTCCAGATACAGCCAAAGGTAACCCCATGGGTGGGGGTGAAGGGTTCCCGGAAGGCAAAGACCCCCAGACCCAGGGAAATCGAGGGGGCCAGGTACTGAAAAAAACCCAGGGTAGCCAGGCGCAGCCGTTTAGCCGCCTGGTTGAACCACAGCAGGGGCATGGAGGTGGCCACCCCCGCCCCCATGAACAGCAGGGTGATCCTGGGGGAGCCCCCAAAGTGCCCCTGCCCCCGGCTGGCCAGGTAGGCGACAATGATCAGGGTCAGGGGGGTGATCAGCCAGGTCTCCAGGGCTAAGCCTAGCAGGGGAGGGACTGGCACTAACTTACGCAACAAACCATAAAAGGCAAAGGATATCGCCAGGCTGAGGGCAATCCACGGCACCGTACCCAGTTGCCAGATAAAATAGCCCACCCCAAAGGTGGCCAGGCCGACGGCCAATTGCTGCAGCGGGCTTAGTCGTTCCTTCAGCACCACTAGCCCTAGCAGCACCGTCACCAGGGGGTTGATGTAATAGCCCAGGCTGGCTTCCACCACCTGTTCCGTATTCACCCCGTAGATGTAGATACCCCAGTTGACACTGAGCAAGCTGGCGGTCAGCAATAGGGCCCGCACCGTGGGGTAGGATTTGACCAGGGCTAGTAAATCCCCCAGGCGCCGCTGTAGGATTAAAATCACCGTCAGAAACAGGGCAGACCAGATCATGCGGTGGCTGAGCACCTCGACGGCGCCAGTGGAGCCAAATAACTTCCAGTAGAGGGGGAGCAGGCCCCAGGTGGTGTAGGCCAGCACCGCGTAAAGATGGCCCCGATGACGATCGGTTTCAGACAGAGGCGGGAAAACGGTCAAGGATTTATCCAGATCACAGCGTCTCCCAGTATCCCAGTAATGTTGCTTTGGAGTGAAACCGCCCCCATGCCCACGGACCTGAGCCAGCCGTTAACGGCCCAAACCCAATGGGGCCAGCTGGGTCCGGCGGCGATCGCGGTGGCCCAGTTGTTTCTAGAGGCCAGCCTCACCCCCGCCGATCGCCTCACCGGCTGGTCCCTGGAGGACCGAGACCCGGCCCGCATCGATCGCATGCTGCCCTTCTACGACTGGATCTACCACCATTATTTTCGGGTGCGCACCGATGGGTGGCAGCACATTCCCACCAGTGGTCGAGTTTTGCTGGTGGGCTCCCACAATGGGGGCCTGGCGGCCCCAGACACGGTGATGATGACCTACGACTGGCTGCGACGCTTTGGCAGCCAGCGTCTGGCCTACGCCCTGATGGACCCGCGCATGTGGCAGGTGTTTCCGGGGGTGGCCCGGATGGCGGCCTGGGTGGGCTGCATCCGGGCGGAGTCGCGCCTGGCCATTCAGGCCCTGCGGCGAGAGGCGGCGGTGCTGGTCTATCCAGGGGGGATTCGGGATGTGTTTCGGCCCCACCACCAACGCCGCCAGGTGTGTTTCTTTGGCCAACGGGGGTTTATCAAGCTGGCCCTGCTGGAGCACGCGCCGATTGTGCCGATGATTTCCCACGGGGCCCACGACACCCTACAGGTGCTGGCGGATTTTTATCCGGCCTTGGCGGGGCTGCACCGCTGGGGGCTACCCTGGCCAACGGTGATCGACCCCGGCGCCTTTCCCCTCTACCTGGGGTTGCCCTGGGGCCTGGCCCTGGGGCCCCTACCCAACCTGCCCCTGCCGGTGCCCCTCCATACCCGGGTATGCCCGCCGATCACCTTCCCCCACTACGGTCGGGAGGCGGCCCACGACCCCAACTATGTCAAGGACTGCTACGATCAGGTGCGGCAGACCATGCAACAGGAACTGGACCGCCTCTACGCCGCCTATGAGTAAGCGAACCCGAGTAGCCGACCATGAGTAACCCGGTGTTACCCGCCGCCGCCCAGGCCTTGACAGAGCCCACCTCCATCGCCCTGGCTAACCTGGTGCAACGGGGGTTGGTGTCCACCCCCCTCACCCCAGAGCCGATTCCCACCACCTATGCCCTAAGCGGGGTGGGCCTGGCTCCGGTGCTGTTGCTGCACGGCTTCGACAGTTCCCTGCTGGAGTTTCGTCGGTTGCTGCCGGAGTTGGCCCACCACCGCCAGACCTGGGCGGTGGATCTTCTGGGCTTTGGCTTTAGCGATCGCCGCCTCAGCCCCAGCCTCTCCCCCGCCGCCATCAAAACCCACCTGCACAGTTTCTGGCAACAGTGGATCGGCTCGCCGGTGGTGCTGGTGGGGGCCTCCATGGGGGGGGCCGCCGCCCTGGACTTTGCCGCCACCTACCCGGCGGCGATCGCCGCCCTGGTGCTGATCGATAGCGCCGGCTTCGCCGCCGGCCCAGCCATGGACAAAATCATGGTGCCCCCCCTCGACCGCCTGGCCACCGCCTTCCTCCGCAATGGCTGGGTGCGCCGCAACATTAGCCGCCAGGCCTACTACGATCGCACCCTGGTGACCACCGATGCCCAGATCTGCGCCTCCCTGCACCTGGAATGCCCGGACTGGCAGCGGGGCCTGATCCGCTTCACCCAGAGCGGCGGCTACACCCTACCGGCGGAGCAGATTGCCAGCCTCACCTGCCCCACCCTGATCCTCTGGGGAGAGCAGGACCGCATCCTGGGCACCCAGGACGCCCAGCGCTTTGAGCGGGCGATCGCCGGCAGCCAACTGCGCTGGATTCCCCAGTGTGGCCATGTGCCCCACCTGGAGCAACCCCAGGCGGTGGCCCAAGCCATGGGGGATTTTTTAGGTTGGTGAGGGGGCATGGTAATCCACGCCCGAGGTTAAGTACCCCATTCTCCCAGAACTAGACCGCCGCCACCGCCATCATAAAAAGCCCGCCACAGCATGGCGAGCTTGAACAGGAGATAGCCGATTGCAGAGGGGCTAGCTAGCCCCCTGGTTGGTATGCCGACTTACTTGATAAACAGCATTTCCTGGTAGGTGGGCAGGGGCCAGAGATCATCCGCCACTTCCCCTTCCAGGGCATCGGCATAGCTGCGCACCTCATCCATCAGGGGTCTTAGGGTGTTGGCGCAGAACTGCATATGCTCCTCGGGGGTGGCGAAATGCTTGGTAAGCAGATCCCCCAGTTGCTCCACCGAGGCCATCATGGACTTGACCAGATCCGCCACCTTTTGGGCGTTTTCCTTACCCACATCGATACCAATCTCACTGAGATTGCTCAGGGAGAGGGAAAGCTCTGACAGGTGACGCATCGCAGCGGGATAAATGATGGTCTTGGCCATACTGACCACCAGTTTGGCCTCCACCTCGATGGACTGGATATACTGCTCAGCGTAGGCTTCAAACCGGCTGCCCAACTCCACCGGGGTGAGTACCCCTTCCTGGCTGAACAAATCCTCAATGTACTGTTCCCTCAAGACCGGCAGGGCATCGGCGGTGGTCTTCAGGTTGGGGAGACCCCGCTCCTTGACCGCCATTTCATGCCATTCGGAGGAGTAACCATTGCCGTTGAAGATAATGGCGCCATGATCTCGAATGACACTCCTGAGAATGTCCTGGATAGCAGCATTCAGCTCCATCCCGCTGCCCAGCTTAGCCTCGAGTTGGTCCGCCATCCAGTCAAGGGAGTCGGCCAGAATCGTATTCATCGCCACCAGGGGCCCTGCTACCGACTGACCCGAGCCCACCGCCCGAAACTCAAAGCGGTTGCCGGTGAAGGCAAAGGGGGAGGTGCGGTTGCGATCGCCCGGATCCTTCGGAAACACCGGTAGGGTATCGACCCCCAGGTTCATCACCCCTTTCCCTTGAGAACCCTTCAAATCCCCCTGGGCGATCTGATCAAACACATCCTGGAGTTGGCTACCCAGGTAGACGGAGATAATCGCTGGTGGGGCTTCGTTAGCCCCCAGACGATGATCATTGCTAGCACTAGCAATCACCGCCCGCAGCAAGGGCCCATACTTATGAACCCCCCGAATCACCGCGCCACAGAACACCAGAAACTGGGCATTGGCGTGGGGAGTATCACCGGGATCCAACAGGTTGCCCTGGGTGGGGTTACCAACGGACCAGTTCACGTGCTTACCAGACCCATTCACCCCCGCAAAGGGCTTTTCGTGGAGCAGACAGACAAAACCATGCTTCTTCGCCATATTACGCAGCACGGTCATGATCAACTGCTGGTGATCGCTGGCCACGTTAGCCGCCTCAAAGAAGGGGGCAATTTCAAACTGGCCGGGGGCCACCTCATTGTGGCGGGTCTTGGCGGGTATGCCCAGACGATAGAGCTTCTCCTCCACGTCCTGCATAAACACCTGTACCCGCTCGGGAATGGCGGCAAAGTAGTGGTCGTCAAACTGCTGCCCCTTGGCCGGAGGCCGACCAAACAGGGTGCGACCGGCCAGCAATAGGTCGGGCCGAACGCTGGCAAAGTTAGCATCCACCAGGAAGTACTCCTGCTCCGCGCCACAGCTGGAGTTAACCGGGGCGATGTCGGTATGGCCCAGCAGCTTTAACACCCGGGTAGCGGCCTTGCTCATGGCGGCATTGGAGCGCAGCAGCGGGGTTTTCTTATCCAGGGCTTCCCCAGTCCAGGAGACAAACACCGTGGGAATGCAGAGGGTGACCCCGTTATCGGTCTCCATCACAAAGGCGGGGCTGGTAACATCCCAGGCGGTGTAGCCCCGGGCCTCAAAGGTGGAACGAATCCCACCGTTGGGGAAGGAGGATCCGTCCGGCTCCCCCTGCACCAGCACCTTGCCCGAGAACTCAGAGATCACCGATCCATCGGACTGCACGGAGATAAAGCCATCGTGCTTTTCGGCGGTGGCGTTGGTGAGGGGATAGAACATGTGGGAGTAGTAGAGGGCTCCCTTAGATACCGCCCAATCCTTCATGGCCACCGCCACCACATCCGCCACGGAGACATCCAGGGGGGCGCCATTCTTAATGGTTTTCTGCAGGGACTTAAACACCGACTTGGGCAAACACTCCTGCATTTTGCTCAGGGTGAACACATCCTTAGCCCAAAGCTCCTCTAGTCGACCGGGCAACTGGTGGGTAGAGGGTTGGCGATTGGTAATGTTGGCAATGGCTTGGGACCGAAGTTCATTTCCACTCATGGTGATTTCCTCATTATTGAAGATGGGACAGTCAGATGGGTTAACAGCAAATGCGACCTTGAGTTCTTAAGCTCGAACGAAAACTAATGCACCTTCAGCCCTAACGCCTAGCACGCAACGACTCGGCAATAGAAGTACCGAATACCAAGAAGTACCGAATACCAAATAGACGCTCTGGCTATCTTCCGCCGGGGACACCACCAGGTCGGAAACCCAGCGGACTCTGAATTAATTTCACGAACCCCTATAAACACCCGCCACCGCCAGGCATCGGGCCAGGGCGACCTAAGAAATCAGGAATTTCTAAATACCTGAACCAGTTAGTGGGTGCATGGAGAACCATGGGGGTAGGTACTAATTAAAAAAAACACCACGCTTGTTAAAAAAAAATTAAAGACACTGAGGAGCTCAGTCAAGGATTACTGTGATTCAAGACACAATAAACGAGGCCAGTCGAAACTTTTTGTATTAAGAAACACTGATTGCATGATTTTTTCCAGCTTTGGCCAGAACCCCTGGACCTGATTGACTGACAAAACATGTACCGCCCTCTCCCCAACCCCTCTCCCAGAGCGGGAGAGGGGTTGGGGAGAGGGCAAAGTCAGGGCTCACAGTAGGATTTGTGATCCACGTGATAGTAGGTTAGTGTTCCAACTGGCCTCCGGACCTTAGCCGATGGCCAGGGCCACCAGCTCCAGAAAACCGTCTAACTCCGGCGCCTGGCTCACCCAGGTGGGGTGATGGCGCAGCTGGGACTCGTAGTGCTGAATGTTGGCAACCCCCAGGGAGTGGGGAAAGTGGCGAGGATCAAACAGGCTTTCGTCGTTGGGGCTATCCCCCACGGTGAGCACTCCCTCCCGGGTCAGGCTGGGAAAGTAGCGCTCCAGGACCCGCTGCAATCCCCTGGCCTTAGTCTGCCCCGCCGGAAACAGGTGCCCCTGCACCGTGCTGTAGGTGAACCCCCAACCCCGTTGCTCACAGCTGTGCTGCAGGGCGGCCAGGTCATCCCAGCCCAGCTCACCCAGGGGAAAGGTCCAGTCCGTCAGGCGAAAGGGGTTATCCTCCGAGGGCTGGAGTTGGGGCCACCGAGTCTGGAGGTCCTTAAAAAGCTGGGCGAGTTGGGTGCGGTGGTGAACGGGCTCCAACCCTGGGGTGAGAATTTCCGCCGGCTGGCCCGCCGCCAGGTAGACGCCGCCGTTTTCGGCGATCGCCCCGGCCACGGGTAGGTAATGCACCAGGCCGCCCACCCACCCCGCTGATCGGCCGGTCACGATCACCACCGGCAGCCCCAGCCGTTGCAATTGTTCCAGAGCCCGTAGCAAGTCCCCCGTGAACTTACCGGCGCGGGTGAGGGTGCCATCCATGTCGGTGGCAATTAACTGCAGCGGGCAGGGGAGGCGGGTGGCGTCCCCTAACCCTGGCCATGGTGCACTCGCCATCAATGCCCTGCTCCTTGCCGGTTAATCCTTACCGGTTAAAAGTTGCTGCCGTCGCTGTTGGTCCCGCCGGCGATCGCAAACAATCTCCAGCACCCGGGCGCCGCGGCTAGGCAAAAAGCTCAGGCAGGCTTGCAACTGCTCCCAGCGGGTAATCCGCTCATAGCTTACCCCATAGGCGGCGCAGAGACGGTTTAAATCCACCCGTTGGGGCATGGCGAAGAACTGCTCAAAGGGGGGATCAAACTGGGCGATGGGCAGGCCCTGGAAAATGCCGCCCCCCTGGTTATTAATCACCACCACCGTCAGGTGCCCCCTCAACCCGGGTAGGCTTAGCCAGCCATTGGTGTCATGGAGCAGGGCCAGATCGCCGCTGAGCAGCACGGTGGGGGGGCCGCCGTGGGCCACCCCCAGGGCGGTGGACAGGGTGCCGTCGATGCCATTGGCGCCCCGGTTACAGAGGGGCTGCAGCCCCCGATCGCTGGGCGGCCAAAACCACTCCGCCTCCCGAATTGGCAGACTATTGGCGATCACCACGGGGGTACCCGGGGGCAGCACCTGGGGCAGCAGCCAGGGCACCTTGCCGGAAAACAGATCGGTGAGGTTGGCCAGGCTGCGGTCCAGATGCTGGCGGGTGCGGTACTCCTGCTCGAGCCATCGCTCCCGGTAGGCTGAGGGGTGGGGCCGGGGCGCTAGGGGGGCGGCGGCCTGGGCCAGCTGTTCCAGGCTGGCCCCCAGGGGGGTGGTGGGGCCGTGCAGGGGGTCGAGATTCGCCACCCCGGGCCCCACCACCCAACGGCGGGGCTGGGTGCGCTGTAACCACTGCCGCAGGGTCTTACTGGTGGGTAGGGGCCCCACCTGCAGCACCTGGTCTGGCACCAGGTCGGGACAATCCCCCGCCCTGGTCAGGATGGCATCGTAGCTGGTCACCAGGTCAGGGTTGAGGCTGGCCCTCTGGCGCAGGGGGGAAAGGGCCTCCGCCAGCACCGGCCAACCCAGCCCCCGGCAGAGGCTGGCCAGGGCCTGACCGTAGGGCAGGGGCAGGGGGGGTTGGGCGGGGCCCGCAATAATCAGGCCGAGATCGCAGCCCTGCCAACTCTGCAGCAGGGTCGCCAGGTCGGTGAGGGGTGGCCCGGGGGCATCGATGGGGCCGGGGAGAGGGGAGAGGGCCTCCCAAAAGCCATCCTCAAGTTGCCCCCGTAGGGCCGCCACCGAACCATCCTCCAGGGGAGCCAGGGGGTCCTCCAGGGGGCAATTCAGGTGCACCGGCCCCGGGTAGGGCCAGAGACTGCGGTGCCAGGCCTGCACCAGGGTTTGACGCAGGTAAGCCAGCCGGGCCAGGTCGGCCTGGGGTAGGGCCAGTTCGGCATACCAGTTGGGGAAGGCGCCAAACAATTTCTGCTGATCAATGGTTTGACCGGAGGCACAGTGGCGCAGTTCGGGGGGGCGATCGGCGCTCAGCACGAGCAGGGGCACCTGGCTTTCCCGGGCCTCAATCACCGCCGGGTAATAGTGGGCCGCCGCCGTACCGGAGGTACAGACCAGCAGGCTGGGGCAACCACTGCGCTTGGCCAGGCCCAGGGCAAAAAAGGCGGCGGAGCGCTCGTCTAACATCGGCAGGGCCTCCACCTGGGGATGGCTGGCCAGGGCCAGGGTGAGGGGGGCGGATCGGGAACCGGGGGAAACCACCGCCGTTTTTAACCCCAGCCGCACCAGGGTACCCACCACCACCGAGGCCCAGAGGGTATTTGTATTGCGAAGGTCAAAGCTCATAGGGGCCGGGGCCACCGGAGGATCAGGGCGGCGGGACTAGTAATGGGTGCCGGTTTGGCGTTGGTGGACAGCGGTTTTGGCCTCAGGATCCAGCACCCGCCCGGTCTCCACCGTGGCGTAGACCAGCCAGTGATCCCCACAATCCATCCGTTCCCCCACCCGGCATTCCAGGTAGGCAACGGCCTGGGTGAGGATGGGGGCGCCGTTACTGGCTGGGGTAGTATCGATGCCGGCGAAGCGATCGTCGCCGGGGGCGAAGGGCTTAAGGAAATGCTTCAGGGCCGGGAGGTGCTTGCCCTCCGCCAGGATATTCAGGACAAACTCCCGCCCCGGATAGAGCAGGGCCTCGATCGCCCGGTCCTTAGCCACCGCCACCGTAAACCCCGGCGGCGTAAAGGAGGCCTGGGATATCCAGGAGGCCACCATGGCACTGGCCACCTCCCCCTGGCGGGCGGTGACAATCGATAGGGAGCCAACGATGCGACCCACCGCCTGTTCCACCGAGGAGGCCGGGGTGCGGGGCTGTTTGGCCCGTTTTGCCTTTTTCAGAGACTGGGCAAAATCCGTACCCACCTCCTCGCAGTATTTAAGGGTGACATCGGTGGGCTTAAACTTCACCCGAATCGGCTCAAAGGCCAGGCTGTAGCCGCCATCCTTGAGTTTCTGCTCCAGCAGATCGATCGCCTCCCCACTCCAGCCAAAGGAGCCAAACACCCCCGCGGGCTGGGTTTTAGCCGCATTGGCCAGGACTAACCCCAGGGCGGTTTGCATGGGGGTGGGCATGTGCCCCCCCAGGGTGGGGGAGCCCAGCAGAAAGCCACTGGAACGCTCGAGGGCGGCGGTAATCTCAGTGGTTTCCGCCTGCTCGGCGTTGATCGACTCCACCGCCACCCCCGCCTTGGTCACCCCCCGGGCCAGGGCCTGGGCCAGGGTGGCGGTGTTACCGTAGGCGGAGGCGTAGATCAGGGCCACGGATAACTCCTGGGCGGCCTGGGCCTGGCTCCACTGGCGATAGCTCTGAAACAATTCCCGGGCGCCGTATTGGGCCACGGGCCCGTGGCCGGGAGCCAACACCTGGAAGGGAAAGGCGGCCATGCGATCGAGGGCGGCGGTAACCTGGCGGGTGCTGGAGGCAAACAGGCAGTCAAAGTAGTACCGGCGGTCCTCCAGCAAGTCCTTCCAGCCCAGGTCATAGACATTTTCACCGCAATAGTGGGCGCTGAAAAACTTATCGCAGTAGAGGATCTGGGTGTAGGGATCAAAGCTGGCCAGACTGCCAGGGTAGCGGGGGGTGGGGGTGGGCCCAAACTGCAGGTGGTGGCCCTGCCCCAGGTCCAGCCGATCATCGCCGCCGCGAATCACCCGCACCCGGGGGGAGGCCTCGGGGAGCAGGTCCCGCAGGGCCAGGGCGGCGGGGTTAGAACACACCACCGTCACCTCCGGCAGCCTCTGCAGCAACAGCTTCAGGGTTTCTACCCGGTTGGGGTTGATGTGACCCAGGATGATGTAGTTAATCTGGTAGAGACTGATCTGCTGCTCCAGGCGGGCCAAAAACATCTGGTTAAAGGACTCCCCAGGGGGATCGATGAGGGCCACCCGATCGGCCTGGATCAGATAACTATTGGCGGTGGTGCCATGCTCTAAACCGTACTCAATTTCAAACCGCAGTCGGTTCCAACTACGGCAGCGTAACACCGTGGTACCGGCAGCGATGGTATAAACCTGAACGTCGCGGGGAGGGGAGGTCATGGTGAGAGGAGGTCAAACCCGTCAAAGGTAAAGGGATAGAAGTGGGAATAGAACAGCATCCATGGCTTTGGCCAGAATCCTGAGGACAGGGTTGATCGGTCAAAGCCAATACCGGGTAGGCATTCTGGCTCGCCTCCACCCCCTGGCCGGTGGCTACGGCGATAACTTTTCTAAGCCCCACCCTAAGATTACTAGACTGCCGAAGTCAGGGTGATACAAAAGCAAGCCTAATTACCGACATAGAGTGTCCGGCCAGGGCAGCAAGTTTTCCAGCCGCAGCGACTTGTAACGTTTTATCACGTTCACCCCAGGGCTACCGGTGGTCCCCCTCAAGCCCTGCCCCTATCGATTGATTTTTCCTAGCCCATAACCAGACAACAAACTCAATAAATTAGGTATCCAGACTCCTAAAGCTATCGGAATCGCACCCATCATAGCCAGGCTTTGAGAGACAAACTGCAGGGCATAGTAAGCAAATATCATAATGGTAGAAAGGCCAAAGTTATTCACCTTTCCAGCACCTCTTAATAGAGCCCCGATAGATGCGCCTAAAAAGGTAAAACTAAGGCATGAAAACGGCAATGCATACCTTTCCTGAATACTTATTCTAAGCTGACGAATATGTCTAAGATTTCCCATTTCTTTTGCGGCCATCAATCGGTGATAAAGCTCCAGAATATTCATTTCTCGAGCATCACGATAGTCATTCACATAGTCAAACAGTCTCTTAGCCAGGTTGACTGGTAGCTCCTGAAAAGAATTTACTTTAGCATAATAACCGTCATTGGCTAGAATATATTGATGCCCGGACTCCATTTTCCAGGTCTGGTCTGTGCCATCCCATTTTGCATATTCAGAAACCAGGATTTCGCTTAAGGAATTATTCCTATATCTAACTAAGGTTACATCCTTCATCTTCCCATTTTTGAACTGACGGGCAAAGAAAAGAAAATCCAGATCTGCTTCAGTCTTTTCTGATGAATGCTTGAGATATACAATATCTTTTCTATTATATTTGGCTAATGTTTCACGATCTATATTCCATTCCTGTTCTAGTAATGTCGCCGCCCTCAAATTCGCCGGAGGTACCACGATTTCCTGAAAGACAAACATTACACCTGCAATCAGCAGGCTAACCATGAGTACTGGCATATAGGCCCGGGCAAGACCTATGCCAAAGGTTCGGAAAGCCGTTATCTCATTTTTCGACGATAGGTCGCTAAAGGTAATCAAGCTGGCCATCAATAAAGCAAGAGGCAGGCTGATTGCAAAAAAAGCAGGTAACTTAAGAAGATGGACATAAACAGCCGTCTGCATAGAAATACTGCTGGTGGCAACGAACTTAATTTGTTCAAAACTAATACCAATCAGTTCTCCGAAGACCGTAAAGATAAACCCACTAAAAACGAGGGGAGGGGTAAATCGCTGGATGAGGTAACGGTCTAGAAGGGAAATTTTCTGAAAAGCTGTTTGCATGTCAGGGGATAGGAGCGTAACAGTTCCCATCCCCCCTCTCTTCGGAGCACAATCAAGGACCAGGGCACTTTAACCAGGAGGAATGGGAATCTTTACGTTATGAGCCGTTTAACAACCTGAGGCTCTTAACTTAAACTACTTTAGTCAAAACTAGATAAGAATGGCGGATAAAGTATAGGAGCCTATAACATCAGCTTGGAGGGTCTCTACGGAAATTCCATAGGAAATACCTGCTTCTAAAGTGAAGGTGGCTTGGGCTTTTATTGGTGCTTTACTGCTCAGACCCAGGAAATCACTTAAGGAAGAATCCTCAATTTTGGTTGTTGCATCCAAAACCTTGCCAGTGGCCGTATTAAAAATCATTATCACTGGGGTAAAGTCAGAAGCCACAGCGACTGCAAGCTGGTCACCAGCCACTAGGCCACCTACACCTACTTTGATCTCGTGACCTAACAAATCGTCGGTAAACTCATCATAGTAATAGTGTTTGCTAGAATTGCAGCAGTAGAAACTATCATCGGTGGAAATTTCGCCTTCCAGGGCGATATAGGGAAATGCTTCTCCTACGTAGTCAAGAGTCGTACCAGGTTGGGACTGCTGAATCTGAAGAAAGTAATCCTGTCCTGGCTGAAGATGGGACTGGGTACTTGGGGCCTTAGCATCATCGATAAATACACGGGGCAAGGAAAATGAGAAAGATTCCCCGGGCAATAAAGTTGTAGGATCGAAAAGTATAGGATCTCCGATAGTCTCATTCGAGTCAAAGCTTCCGTTGCGATTGAGATCTTGGCCAAGAACCATAACAACTGAACCGGTCAGCGTCGACAAATTGACTAGCCAGCCAAACCCTCCTGAGACAGTGTCAGAGCCGTAATTGGGTGTAGAAAAGTTGTACTGATCGAATTGATTAGAGTCATCAAGTCTATCACCGAACGCTAAAATCTCTCCAAGAAAAAGTTGACCGACAGAATATGTAGCCATTATCTTAATGCCTCATTATCTAACGTAAAAATCAATCCTCTCGGCATAGGAAGTTGACTCTAATTAGAGCAACTCAGCCAGCTTAATTGGTTATAGACAACCTTAACCATAGGGAATAAAACACTGAAAGTTGTTATAACTCTAAATACAGTGGTGAATGAATTAACTTTATAAACTCTGTCTAACCGAGCAACGCTCTTGATTTGTCGGACAATCATCAGGTTTGTTACTAGAGCTATTTCCACTGCAGGCCCCGATCGCAAGAACCAAACAGCAAGCAATTAGAAGCCTGATGTCCAAGGATTGAAAAAAATTAAGCCTATGCATATAAAATATCCCAGATACACTATAAAAGTTGTTATCATATGTCAGTATAGCAGAATGCTTGCTGAATAAGCAATGCAGCCGCCCGATTGATATAAGCCCGATTGATATAACATGTGAGTCTATAATAAATTGCCTCCAGATCAAAAACCTGATTGACTGACAAAACACACGCACCGCCCTCTCCCCAGCCCCTCTCCCGCTCTGGGAGAGGGGCTTATGAGCCAGGTTTTCGGTTTGAAGTCCCTTCTCCCCTTGTGGGAGAAGGGATTTAGGGATGGGGGAAAAAAGATTTGTTAGTCAACTAGGATCAAAAACTTAAGTGTTTTCCCTTAACTCAAACTTCCGTTCTGCAGGTGGTCAGGGTTTATGGCGGTTCTCGCTGGCCTAAGGTAGGTTGGGATGGTCAACGCTACACTTGGCCATCTCCCCAAACCCCTTTTTAAGGGGCTATAGAGGCGGGGGATCCTTAATAGCTGCCATGGGGTGATGGCAGGATCCGCTGGGTTGGGCTGACCGATCCATGTCCCAGATTCGAGATACCAACGGTAAACTGTCTATAGCGATTTCATCCCCCAGGTTTTTGCCATGACGGCCACTCTTCCTGCCTTGCCCACCCTATCTGCCCAGTATGATCCCACCCTGACGGAAGGCAAATGGCAGCAACGGTGGGAGGATCACCAGGTCTTCAAAGCGGACCCCAATCACCCAGGGGAGCCCTACTGTGTGGTGATTCCGCCCCCCAATGTCACCGGCAGCCTGCACATGGGTCATGCCTTTGAGAATGCCCTGATCGATACCCTGGTGCGCTATCAACGCATGGCCGGTCGCAATACCCTGTGGTTACCCGGTACGGATCACGCCAGCATTGCCGTCAGCACTATTCTGGATAAACAATTGCAGGGGGAGGGGGTGAATCGGGAGGAGTTGGGCCGCGATCGCTACCTGGACCGGGCCTGGCAGTGGAAGGCGGAATCCGGCGGCACCATCGTCAACCAGCTGCGCAAGCTGGGGGTCTCGGTGGATTGGTCCCGGGAGCGCTTCACTATGGACGAGGGCCTGTCCCACGCTGTCCTCACCGCCTTTACCCAACTCTACGAGGAGGGGTTGATCTACCGGGGCAACTACATGGTCAACTGGTGCCCCGCCAGCCAGTCGGCGGTGTCTGATCTGGAGGTGGAACAGAAGGACATCGACGGTCACCTGTGGCATTTTCGCTATCCCTTCAGCGATGGCTCTGGCCACCTGGAGGTGGCCACCACCCGCCCCGAAACCATGCTGGGGGACACCGCCGTGGCGGTCAACCCGGCGGACGATCGCTACCGTCACCTGGTGGGCAAGACCCTCACCCTACCGATCCTGGGTCGGGAAATTCCGGTGATCGCCGATGACTACGTTGACGCCGCCTTTGGCACCGGCTGCGTCAAGGTCACCCCGGCCCACGACCCCAATGACCTGGCCATGGGGGAACGCCACCACCTGCCCCTGATTACGGTGATGAATAAGGATGGCACCCTGAACGAGGCCGCCGGCCCCTTCGCCGGGCTAGACCGTTTCGCCGCCCGCCAGGCGGTGGTGCAGCGCCTGCAGGAGGAGGGCTACCTGGTGCGGGTGGAGGACTACCGCCACACCGTGCCCTACAGCGATCGGGGTAAGGTGCCGGTGGAGCCCCTGCTATCCACCCAGTGGTTTGTGAAAATTCGGCCCCTGGCGGACAAGGCCCTGGATTACCTGGACAACCACCAGTCTCCCCGGTTTGTGCCCGAGCGCTGGACCAAGGTCTACCGCGACTGGCTGGTGAACCTGAAGGACTGGTGTATCTCCCGCCAGCTCTGGTGGGGTCACCAGATTCCCGCCTGGTACGTCGTCAGTGAGACCGGTGGGGAAATCACCGACCACACCCCCTTTGTGGTGGCGGCCACCCCGGAGGAGGCCCAGGCTAAAGCCCAGCAGCAGTTTGGCGCCGATGTGGTGCTAGAGCGGGATCCCGACGTGCTGGACACCTGGTTTTCCTCCGGTCTTTGGCCCTTTTCCACCCTGGGCTGGCCCGAGGCCGGCGCCCAGGACCTGCAGACCTACTACCCCACCACCACCCTGGTCACCGGCTTTGACATTATCTTCTTCTGGGTAGCCCGCATGACCATGATGGCCAGCCACTTCACCGATGCCATGCCCTTTGAGACCGTCTACATCCACGGTCTGGTGCGGGACGAAAACAACAAGAAAATGTCCAAGTCCGCCAACAACGGCATTGACCCCCTGGTGTTGATTAACAAGTACGGCACCGATGCCCTGCGCTACACCCTGATTCGGGAGGTGACTGGGGCGGGGCAGGATATTCGCCTGGAGTACGATCGCAAAACCGACGAATCTAGCTCCGTTGAAGCCTCCCGCAACTTCACCAACAAACTCTGGAATGCCTCTCGGTTTGTGATGATGAACCTGGGGGGGCAGTCCCCGGCGGAGCTGGGGGTGCCCGATCTAGATCACCTGGAGCTGGCCGATCGCTGGATTCTCTCCCGCTTTAACCGGGTGGTGCAAACGGTGCGGGGCCACCTGGACCAGTACGGCATGGGGGAAGCGGCTAAGGACCTCTACGAGTTTATCTGGGGAGATTTCTGCGACTGGTACATTGAGCTGGTCAAGGCTCGCCTGCAAACCCCTGGGGTGTCTAAGCGCACCGCCCAGCAGACCTTGGCCTTTGTGCTAGATGGCATCCTCAAGCTGCTGCACCCCTTTATGCCCCATATCACCGAGGAGGTTTGGCATACCCTCACCCAGGTGGGGGATGATCAGTTTCTGGCTCTGCAACCCTACCCCACCCCCTTTGCGGGGCTGATGGACGATCCCCTGGAGGAGCAGTTTAGCCTGCTGTTTAACACCGTGCGCACGGTGCGTAACCTGCGGGCGGAGGCGGGCATTAAACCCGGCCAACGGATCGAAACAATTTTGGAAAGTGACAATCCCCAAGAACGTCAGATCCTCAGGGCCACCGCCGACTATCTGAAGGACCTGGGCAAAATCGATACCCTGGTGATTGCCGGGGGCGACTCCGCCCCCGCCCCCGTTGCCCCCTCGGGTTCCTTCTCCGTCGGCACCGCCCTAGCTCCCTTGGGGCACCTCTGGAAGAGCCTCTATCCTCTGTTGGAGACACCCCTGGACTACGCCACCAATTTTCTGGCGGATAGCCGTCGCCCCGCCCTCACCCTGCTCTGGCTGTTGGTGGGGCTGATCGGCCTGCGGCTGGCCAGTGGGGTAGCCGCAGCGGTGGACAGCACCCCCCTGTTTGGTGACCTGATGGAGTTGGTGGGGCTTTACTACACCGTCACCCTGGTGCGGCGCCATCTGCTCAGCGGCGGCGATCGCCAGCAACTGCGGCAAAGCCTGGGGGCCTGGTGGGCTGAGGTGATCGGTCCTGAACCGCCGGCCCGCCCGGCCCCTCGCTCCACCCCTCTGCCCCAGGCTAGCCTACCCCTGGCCTCCGACCTGGCTAACCAGGGGAATGGCCGCGACAATGGCGCCCATGGGCAAAGCCATGGGGTGTCTACCCCCGCCGCCCCACCCCGACAGTTGTTCGCCGGCGTCACCGGTACGGTACAGGTGCTGATCCCCCTGACCGGTTTGGTGGATGTTGAGGCCCTGCGAGCCAAGCTCACCAAGGACCTGGCCAAGGTGGAGGCGGAGGCCCAGGCCCTGACGGGACGGCTGAATAACCCGGGCTTTGTGGACAAGGCCCCCGCCACCGTGGTGACAGGGGCCCGGCAAGCCCTGGCGGAGGCAGAGACCCAGGCGACCATTCTGCGCGATCGTCTAGAACGACTTTAGCCCTGCCTCGGGGGGCTATAAACAGGAGTTAGACGAGAGTCCTCCTGTCTCATAAAAACTAGCCCGGGCTTGAACGATCTGGGCAGGGTTCCCCCGGTAGACCATCCAGGGTTGGAGGGATTGGGTGGCCACTGCGCCGGCATCGAGAATCGCCCCTTCGCCCACGGTCACCCCTGGTCCCAGGGAAGCCTGGGAAGCTAGCCAGCTATGGGCCTGAATAGAAATCGGTCGGGGGTGATGGTGACCGGTGTAAAGCCTGACTCCCTGGGCCAGACACACCTGGTCGGCGATGGTGACCGGAGCCAGGTTCTCAATCCACAGGTTAGATCCTAAGCAACTGTAGTCTCCCACCGTTAGATACCAGGGGCACCTCACCTGGACTCCCGAACTCACCCGCACCCCCCGCCCCAGACGAGCGCCAAACAGACGGAGGATCAGCACCTTCAGGCTAGAGGAGGAGAGCCAGGGGCTGGCCA